>Ga0307515_10004006_pt1 | contig 30751 bp, 28 predicted proteins | sample 17_EM_MG_FD_194513 | JGI IMG/M metagenome (GOLD analysis project Ga0307515, IMG submission 194513) | Populus trichocarpa ectomycorrhiza microbial communities from riparian zone in the Pacific Northwest, United States - 17_EM | ecosystem: Host-associated > Plants > Roots > Unclassified | place...
AAATTCATAACCCAGCTTACTCAACATCCGGCTAATGAGTTTTTGGTTAACCTGGTTATCTTCCGCTACAAGTATATTTAAAGGGAATTCCGCCGCAAAATTACTGTCAAGCAGCTTAACTGCCTTTGGCTCTGCCACAGGTGCACTCCCAGCGCTCCTCAATTCGGCTTGTACACTTTTGCCCAGCTGGTTTTGTTTAACCGGTTTTGTTAAAATAGCTGCAAATAGGCCCGGATATTTTACCTTCGAGCTATCGCCAATGGAACTGAGCATGATAATGGGCAGCTGCGGATATTTTGCTTTGGCAGCCTCGGCAAAGCCAACGCCATCTACCTCCGGCATTTCCATATCGGTAATAATCAGGTTGTAGTCTTTCTCATTGGCCAGCAAATCAAGTCCCTCAGTGGCAGATGACGCTGTGCGTGTAATAAGGCCCCACTGCTCCAGTTGCGTTTTAAGGATAAAACGATTGGTTTTATTATCGTCAACCACCAATACTTTTTTGCCTTCCAGGTCGGCGGTATCAAACACCAGGGGGACATATTTTGATTGTTTTTGGCTTACCGCAACTTTTATAGTAAACACAAATACCGATCCTTCGCCATACACACTCTCTACCCAAATATCGCCACCCATTAATTTAACCAGGCGCTGGCTAATTACCAGGCCAAGGCCGGTGCCGCCGTATTTGCGCGTTGTTGATGAGTCGGCCTGCCAAAAGGCGTTAAACAAGCTGGATACTTTTTCTTCAGAAATACCTATGCCGGTATCCATGATGCTGAAACCTATTTCAATCTGTCCATTGGGATGTGTTTTCGACGAAAATACCTTTATAAATACCTCGCCCTTTTGCGTGAATTTGAGTGCATTGCCGGTTAAATTGGTGATAACCTGTTTAAGGCGCAAACTATCGCCAATAACCTGCTGGGGCAGGGCAGGGTCTATCTGGTACACCAACTCCAGGCCTTGCTGCGAAGCTATAGGCGAGAAAATGTCCATCACTTCCTCAATGCAATGGCGAAGGTCAAAATCCTCCTGTTCCATGTTCATTTTACCCGATTCTATCTTCGAGAAATCAAGAATATCATTAATTACATTTACCAAACTATCACCGCATGAAATGATGGTATCGGTGTATTCCCGCTGTTCGGTGTTCAACTCGGTTTCGCCTAAAAGAGAAGCCATGCCTATAACACCATTCATCGGTGTGCGGATTTCGTGGCTCATGGTGGCCAGGAAAATGCTTTTGGCCTGGTTGGCTTTGTCGGCCTCTTCGCGGGCCTCTTTTTCATGCGCCATATGCAATTCCAGCTCTTCCGACTGGGATAGCAATTCCTCGTTTAAGGCATGCAATTCTTCTGATTGGGATTGCAATTCTTCGTTTAACACCTGCAAATCTTCCGACTGTTTTTTTAATTCCTGCGATTGCTGTAAAACTTCGGCCGTACGCTCAGATACCTGCTCTTCCAGCAAACGTTTTTGTCTTTCGATGTTATTTACCTTGGCTTTATATAAACTGTAAATTATGGCAAATACAAACAAGGTAGTAAGTGATAAAAACCACCAGGTTAGCCAAAATGGAGGTAAAACAATAATTTCTAAAGTAAGTTCGTGACGCGACCATTTACCATCGCTGTTACGGCTTTTCACTTTAAACGTGTAAGTGCCCGCCGATAGGTTGGTATAGGTAGCCGTATTTTTGTTACCTACATAGTTCCATATTTTATCAAAGCCCACCAATTGATAGGCATATTGTTTTTTGCTCGCCAGCCCAAAATCAAGCGATACAAACTCAAATGAAATTACCGACTGCTCATGGGTTAGCGTAATTGATTTGGCCTCCGAAATATCTTCTTTTAACGGCGAAGGATCATTATCGTTTTGAGCTACCGGTACGGTTTTATTAAAAATCTGGAAATCGGTTAATATCAGCGGCGGGTCATATGAAGTTTCACTTATTTTTTCAGGATCAAACATGTTGAAACCGTTGATTCCTCCAAAATAAATGGTGCCGTCTTTACTAATCGCTGCCGAATGGGGTTTGAACTCGTCGGATTGTAAACCGTCCTCTACTGTGAAATTCCTGAATTGTTTCGTCCGTGGATTAAACCTTGAAATGCCATTATTGGTGCTTATCCATAAGTTATTGTTCCTGTCTTCCCTTATGGCATAGGTGTAATCGTTTGGCAGGCCGTCTTTTGCCTTATAATTGCTAAACTGCCTGGTATGTGTATCAAAGTGCGTTAATCCATTATAAGTACAAATCCAGATGTTGCCCAGGTGATCTTCAAATAAATCGAGCGCAGCGTTATTACCCGTGCTGTTTTTTAATACATCGTATTTGTATATTTTAAATGAGTTGGTTTCCGGGTCAAACAAATCAAGGCTGCCATCGTTGGTGCCAACCCAAAGGTTTCCTTTCGAATCGGCTAAAAGGGAGTTAATATTATCACTGCCTACGCTTGTTGGATCACCCGGGTCGTGCCGGTAATGGATAAAGCCATTTGTTTTGGGATTAAATAAATCCAGGCCCTGGCCCAGTGTGCCACACCAAATTTTATTATCGGGAGTAACGGCAACAGCATAAACATTATTGCCGCTTAAACTGGTAGAGTCGTTGGGTTTATTGCGATACGATTTGAATTTGTGGGTTTGTAAATCCATTACGCTCATGCCATCCCCCCAGGTGCCTATCCACAAATTATTTTTGTAATCTTCTTTTAACGCTAAAACGTAGTTGCCGCCTATACTTGTTTTGTCGGCATCATTATAACGATATGCTTTAAATGTGCCTTTTTTAGGATCGAACTGGTTGAGCCCGCCACCGTCCGTGCCTATCCAGATGTTTGCTTTTTTGTCCTCCAGGATACTTAAAACAAAATTATTGGATATGCTATTGGCCAGCGAGTTATGGTTGTAATGTTTAAAGTTATCGGTTACCTTTTTATATAAACTGATACCCGAGGCAAAACCGCTCACCCACATGTTACCGGTGTTATCTTTTAGTATCACATCAACTGAATTGCTGGCGATACTCGTATTATCTACTTCATCCTGCAAATGGTTGCTGAATGTGCCCTTTTCATAATTAAAAATGCTAAGGCCGCCGTTTTCGGTGCCAATCCATAAATTATGGTTACCATCCTCGGCAATACATTGGATGCTATTATAGGCTAATGAATTGCTGTTATTGGGGTCGTTTTTGAAATGGCGAAAAGTTACCGTAGCCGGGTCGTAGAGATTTAAACCGCCAGAACCGCAGCCTACCCATAGGCGATGGTTGCTGTCCTCGAAAATACTGGTTATCCTATCTGCCGATATGGTACCGCCATCACGCTCGTCGTGTTTAAAATTGGTAAAGCTTCTGGTTTTTGGGTTAAAAAGATTGATGCCTCCATAGGCGGTTCCAATCCAAACATCGCCTTTACTGTCAACATAAGTAACCCTGGCGTTATCATCGCTTAAACTGGTTGAATCGCGCTTGTTGTTGCGGTAGTGGATAAATTTATGCTGATTAATAATATATTGGTCAACGCCATCTTTCAAGGTAGCTATCCATAAATTACCGTTATTATCCAAAGCAATATTTACGGTAAAGTTGCTGGCCAGTGTGTTTGGAATTTTATCGTTGTGCAGAAAACGGGTAAAACGATTCTTATTCGGGTCGAATTTATTAAGGCCTCCGCTTGTGGCTACCCATAAACTGCCGTCCTTATCTTCGGCAATGTGGTTTATGTAGTTGTTGCTAATGCTGGTTTTATCGTTAACATCATTCCTGAAAACTTTAAATTTATTGCCGTCGTAACGGTTTAGGCCGTCGCGGGTGCCAACCCAGATAAAGCCTTGCTTATCCTGGATCATGGCGTTGATGTTAAGCTCAGAAAGATTTTCTTTACTGCCTATGTGCTGAAAGTGCATAGGATGCTCCTGGGCCGAAACCCAAAATGAACATGCTATAAAAATGAATAACAGGTAATACTTTAAGCCCCTTATTGACATCAGAAAAACATAAGATTTTGGCGTATGCACAGATTTCTAATTTAAAACTTATTACGGGATTGTTTATAATTATTTGATGAATAGTTAAACGGGGTTAAGACTAAATTAGTTATGCCAATATTAACAACCGGTTACCGGTAGTACATAGCATTTTATCTAAAACAAGCTGAACCATATTTTTTAACTTTGCCCATATGGACGAAAAAAACAAAGACCCGCTGCACGGTAAAACTTTAGAAATGATTTTGAACGAACTGGTTACCCGTTTTGGCTGGCCAGAGTTAGGCTACCAGATAAGAATTAATTGTTTTTTGGATAATCCGAGCATATCATCCAGCCTGAAGTTTTTGCGCAAAACACCATGGGCACGTAAAAAGGTAGAGGATATGTACATCCACTACTTTGCCAAAAAAAATTAGTGCTTGCGCTTATTGTTCATTTTAGCCTTTTGGCCCGAACTAAAGTTATAAGTTTTTGAATTGGCAGCCTTTTTTTCATGGAAAGCCGCGCCAACTATAGGCGCATCGGGGTTTGGTTTGGGTTCTTTTTTTGCTTTTACCTCTTTTTCAATAATAAGCTCTTCGGGTAACTCGGCAAGGGCTATTTTTTTGCCGGTGGCCTGCTCAATCTTTTTAACCTGGCTAAGCTCCAGGTCGGTAGCAAAGGTAAGGGCCATTGTCTCGTTCCCGCTTTCGGGGTAATGGTTTGTCACACGATCAATAAATAGTTCTTTTTCTGCCGGCACATCAAAATGAATGATGAAAGGAATATCGGCCAGGCTAAAAGTTTCTTCCTGCTCATTAGCTACCAACAGTACCCTGGCACCTTCATCAGCCTTAAAATCATTTATCGATTTAAAACCCGGGCTATCAAAAAACTGGGGGTTTAAATACGCCACCGCTGTACGTAAACGGGTTTGCAGGCTTTTATAAACTTTATCGGCAGTTGCACGTGTATTTACAAAAACTACGGTTTTGGTAAATAGCTCTTCATCGTACATAAACAAATTGAGCAGGTTTAATTTAGTGCCGAAGTTGGGTACGTTATATAAAAATTGCGGATGTGTTTCTAAGGGTTGTTCTGCCAATGCTTCTACTTCTACAATAGCAGGCTCTTTCATGAACGGATCAAGCATTTTTTGCAGTTTGCTGTGCATTACTTCGGTAAATACCAGTTTCTGACTTTTGCCAATGCTATTTGCCAGTTCTACAACAGGTAGCTGCAAGCCTCTTTTTATCATTTCATCGGCATCATCAACCACAAACATATCAACCTTGTTAAGGTTAAGGGCAAGTTTCAGGTAAATAGCACGCGCCCTGTCAGGAGTAGCAACTACAATATCGGCGCCATCGGCTAATGCGTCCATCTGGGCTTCAATGCCCGGAGCCACGTATAAACCAACAATTTTTATCGATTTATTTTTGTTCAGGCGGTCGAATTGCTCAATTACTCCAAATACATCCTCTTTATCGGGCACAAGGATTAATACACGCGGGACGCCTTCGGGGGCATAATTAAAGCGGTTTAAAACACCCAGTACATAGGTGGTAGTTTTGCCACTGCCTTCGTAACCAATGGCGATGATATCCTGGCCGCCTACAATTCTCGAAAGCGTTTTTAATTGCAGTTCTTTAGGGTTTATAAAACCAGCTTCATTTACCGACCGAACCAGCTGTTTTTTCAGCTTCAATTTTTCAAACCACACCATCTGAGAACTTTATTAAGTATTTAAGAGGGCGAATTTACCTAAATTTCCTTGAAAAGAGTCAAGAATCAAGAATCAAGAGGCAAGACAGGGAATACTTTAGGTATTATATTGACTGCCAAACAGTGTTTTCGTCCTTTTGGAGCAGGCCGGTAAACGTTGGTTTGGCGGGAATGTCAAGGTAAGGATAGGTTACTTTTGACAAGTACAATCCCTGGGGATAAGCAGGGATAATAATTCTGGGCGTTTGTTTACTGATGAGATGACTTTCAAATTCATCAACACTCATTTCTCCACGGCCAATTTCCAACAGGCGGCCAATAATGATCCTGATCATTTTGCTCAAGAACCGGTTAGCCGATATGCTGAACCGGAGCCTGTCGCCGTTGCTGCTAACAAAAAGGCTTGCCAAGCTCACGTTACAAATGGTATGGTCAATCCTGTCGGGCATTTTACAAAAGGCGCGGTAATCGTTATAAAGCGGTAGCAGCGCCGCCGCCTTTTTCATTTCATCAATGTTAAGATTGGTTTCGGGGTATAACGCGCTAAAAGCACTTAAAAAAGGATCTTTATAAGTATGAATAAAATAATCATAGGAGCGCTGCACGGCATCAAACCGGGCGTGGGGCAGGCCCTGCATCGGGATGATATCAAATACCGCGATATCATCCGGCAGCATTTTATTGAGGCGGAAAAGGAGGTCGAAATCCCATTCCTGTTCTACATCTATATGAAAAAAAAATTGGCTGGCATGCACCTGCGCATCGGTACGGCCGCAGCCATTAACAGTTATAGGCGTTTTTAAAATTTGGCTTAAAGCGGTTTCAAAAACAGCTTGTACGCTTGCAACCCCGGCATGTTTTTGCCAGCCGCTATACTGTGTGCCGTGATAACCAATATGAAAAAAATAGCGCATGATCTTGGATCCAAAAATCCGCAAAAATTATGATAATGCCATATAAAAACAAGTGGGATGGCTAAACGGATGGCTTTACACCAGCATTGGGCATTTTAAACAACTTGCGTATCTGCCGTACATAAACTACCTTTGCGGCGCTTTAGGTTCCTTTATAGTATATCATAAAGGATTAAAAGGGAATACGGTGTGAATCCGGAACTGTCCCGCAGCTGTAAGCTCCATAACCATAGTTCATTCTATTAAAGTCACTTGCGCTTAGGCAAAGGGAAGACAGAACGAAAGGGGAGTAAGTCAGAAGACCTGCCAGAGCGATAATGCAATTCATAGCTTTCGGGGATTGAAGCTTGGATGTGAATGCTCTTGTTTATTGGCGTATTTTCATTTCAAACAATTCTGTTTCCGTGTGTGCTGTGAGCGCTTTGCGTACAACAACATGAAAAAAAACTTACTTTGTTTTCATAAGCATTTACCCGCACGGGTTTTAGCGGCAGCGTTTTTTTTGCTGCAGGTTGTTGTTTACAATAGCGTATCCGCTCAAACAGACACCGCAAAAAAAATCAAAGAGGTTACCGTTTCTTCGTCTGCCATCCCCAAAATTCAAACCATTACACCAACACAGCAGGTTTTGGCCGGCGATTTTGAACGTTACAGCGCATTTAATGTTGCCGATGCTATCCGTAATTTTGCCGGTGTTATACTGAAGGATTACGGTGGGGTTGGGGGCCTAAAAACAGTCTCGGTACGCGGCCTGAGTGCCAATCACACTGCTGTTTTATATGATGGTGTACAAATTAACGATGCCGAAAACGGCCAGGTTGACCTTAGTAAGTTAAACCTGAACAACGTACAGGAAATTTCACTTTATATTGGCCAGCCCCCTGGTATTTGTATGCCGGCGCGGTCGTTTGCATCATCAAGTGTACTGGCTATTAAAACTGTAAAACCCAATCTTAGTATTGGTAATCCTTACCAGGTAACAGCGGGTGTTAAGGCAGGTTCTTTTGGCTTAGTAAACCCATATCTCCAATGGCAACAACGTGTTAATAATAACTGGTCGTTTATAGTAAACAGTTACACAGAGCATGCTAACGGCCGGTATAACTATAAAACCAGCGCCGTTGGGGCCGACTCTGTACATATGCGCAGCAATGATGATATCGGCGCCCAACAGGTAGATGGCGCTTTATACCGGGCCAAAACAGATAGTAACAAATTTAATTTGCATGTAAACTATTATCATGCTGAACGGGGCATTCCCGGCGCTGTGGTGCTTTATAATCCCACCATATCGGCAACGCGGCTTTGGAACCAGGACTTTTTTTTGCAGAGCGGCTATGAACGTCAGTGGCACAATTCTTTACATCTGTTAATAAACGCTAAGGTTTCAAAAAACTATCTCCGTTATCTCGATCCTGATTATTTTAACAATGAAGGACGTTTAGACCAGCGCTTTACGCAACATGAATATTATGGTTCGGCAGCTTTGGCTTACCATCTGACAACTGCATGGGAAGTATCCTACGCTGCCGATCTGTCGGTCAATAATCTCGATGCAAACCTTGCCAATTTTAGTTATCCAACAAGGCTGACATTATTAAATGTATTGGCCAGTAACCTGCGCATCGGTAAATTCCAGTTGCAGGGAAGTTTGCTGAATACCCATATTACCGAAACTGTAAAAAACGGTGCCGCGGCCCCGCCTAAGAATGTTTATTCGCCCACGGTTGAGGCTACCTTTCAGCCCTTGAAAACCTCAAACATCCAGATACGGGCCTTTTACAAGTATATTTTTCGCAACCCTACATTTGATGAACTTTATTACAGCGCCATCGGCAATCCTAACTTAAAGCCGGAGTATACTAAACAATTTGATTTGGGCGCCACGTATGGCAAGGCATTAAGCGGCTTTTTTAATTACATCACTTTAACAGCCGATGCCTATTATAATCATGTGGATAATAAGATTGTATTTATCCCGAAGGACGCCTTTAACCGGTCGATCCAGAATTTTGGCAAGGTTGATATTAAGGGATTGGATGTAGGCTTAAAAACGCAGGCTAAACCTGCCGAAGGCTGGAAGGCATCATTGGCTGTAAATTATTCGTACCAGCAGGCACTAAATGTAACCGACCCTACATCTTCTGTCTATCTTAACCAGTTGCCTTATACGCCTAAAAACACAGTTTCGCTTAATGCAGGTGTTGATCGCGGCCATTTAGGGGTTTATTATAACCAGGTAATTTCATCGTCACGATATTACACCAACGACAATCTTGCGTCTGATTATTTAGCCGGGTACGCCATCAGCGATGCATCTGTTGTTTATCACTTTTTATTAAAAAAGAAAGCTGTTGTTGCATCAGCAGAGGTTAATAATCTTTTTGCAAAAAGCTACGCCGTTGTGCAAAGCTATCCGATGCCCGGCCGGTCTGTCAGGTTTTCCATTCAAATAACTATCTAACAATCCATATTATGAAAAAAAACAAACTCAATTATTTATTTATTGCTTCAACGATGATAGCCCTGCTTTCATCATGCCATAAAGACAAAATCGTTCCAACAACCGATACCCCAACAGCCGAAAGGGCTGGCTTATACATCCTTAACCAGGGTGGCTTTGGTAGTAATAACAGCAGCCTGACTTTTTACAACTATACAACTAAATTACTTACTGCCGATTTTTATAGCAGCGTAAACGGCAGCCCGCTGGGCGATACCGGTAATGACGCCCAAATATATGGCTCAAAAATGTACATAGTTGTTAATGTATCAAGCGTGGTTGATGTTGTGAACGCCAAAACCGGCAAACTGATTAAACAGGATAGCATTGTAAACACTACCTTGAAAAATAAAGCGCGTGCGCGCCAGCCAAGAAGCATAGCCTTTTACAAAAGCAATGCCTTTATTACCTCCTATGATGGCACAGTAGCAGTAATGGATACGGCTTCATTAACCATTAGCAAATACATTACCGTTGGCCGCAATCCCGAGCAATTAGTGGTATCTAACGGGAAATTGTATGTGGCTAACTCTGGCGGTTTATCATCAACCGGCGTTTTCGATAACACGGTTTCGGTAATTGACCTGGGTACTTTAACCGAGACAAAAAAGATAACAGTAACAGCAAATCCTGTAAGTATGGCTACCGATGCCTACAATAATGTTTACGTGGTATCATTAGGCGATTATGATAAAATTGCCGGCGGTTTAACTATTATTGACAGTAAAACTGATGTGGTAAAAACGGCCCCGGTAATTTCGGTAGGCTACATCATTCCAATCACAGTATCGGGCGATTTTGTTTACTATTTAACAGCCGATAATAAGATTGCAGTTTACAATGCCAAAACACAAACTGCAGTACAAGCCAACTTTATTACCGATGGCACCGTAATAACTACACCATACACGATAGCCGCCGACCCAACAACAGGCGAAGTATTTGTTACCGATGCCAAAGATTATGCATCAAACGGAACTTTGTTTGCTTTTGACAAAACAGGTAAAAAAGAATATTCTATAACCACAGGCATCAATCCGGGTAAAGTAATTCTTGTTAACAAATAGGGGAGAGAGTCAAGAGTCAAGAGTCAGGAATCAAGATGGAAAAAGTAATAAGTCTTTAGCCAAAGTCTTAAGTTCTAAGCCAAAAAAGAAAAATTCGACTTTGGACTTACGACTTAGTACTATTGACTTAGCACCAGCTATTTTTATTTGTACTTATAATGAGTAATTTTACATCATAAATAAAACCATGAATAAAAAAGATACCATAAGCCGTAACATTATCCTTGTTTTAATGATCATTGTTGCCGCCGCATTCAGATTATTAGCTTTTAGATATAAAGAGCTGAGCAACTTTAACCCGGTAGGGGCAATAGCTTTATTTGGCGGCGTTTACTTTGTTGATAAATGGAAGGGATATGTAATTGTATTGCTTACGCTTTTATGTACAGATGTAGTGATTAATTACCTTTATACCTCAAAGTTTTCAATAATGTACGATGGTATCATCGGTGTTTATATTAGCTATGCTATTATGGTGCTGGCCGGGACTTTAATAAAAAAGGTAAATTTTGTTAATGTATTATTAGCATCTATCGGCGTTGTGCTTATCCATTGGCTAATTACGGATATGCCCTGGTTTTATACCGAGCTGAAGCTTTACCCTAATACATTAGCAGGCTATGGCAAATCGCTGGTGGCAGCATTGCCATTCGAGAAGAATATGGTATATGGCAATCTGGTGTTTGGCTTGCTACTATTTGGCGGCTTTGAGCTGGCTAAAACCAGGTACACTTTTTTACGCACACAAAAACAATTGGCACTTTAATTTAAATTGATAAAATTGAAAAGCGATCTGCCATCATGCAGGTCGCTTTTTTTATGAACTAAGATTTTACTTTATGAAAAAGTTGGTAGTATTAACGGGTGCAGGAATAAGCGCTGAGAGTGGTTTAAAGACCTTCAGAGACAGCGACGGCCTTTGGGAGGGGTACAATATAGAAGATGTGGCTACACCCGAAGCGTGGCAGCGTAACCCGGCCCTGGTACAGCAGTTTTATAATGAGCGACGTAAAAATGTGATGGATGCAAATCCTAATGCCGCACACTATGCCCTGGCCAAACTGGAAGAGAGATACGACGTAACCATCATTACCCAAAATATAGATGACCTGCATGAACGTGCAGGCTCAACCAAGGTGGTACACCTGCACGGCATCATCACCCGTTCGCAATCAAGTGTTAACCCTGAACTTACTTACCCTATTGATGGATGGGAGATTGGGATGGACGAGCTATGCGAACTTGGATCGCCGTTGCGCGCCCACGTTGTTTGGTTTGGCGAGGCTGTGCCCATGATTGAAACGGCAGCGAGGATTTGTAGCCGCGCGGAAATTTTTATGCTGATTGGCTCCTCATTGGCTGTATACCCGGCGGCCGGATTAATTGGCTATGTAAACCGCGATGTGCCCCGGTATGTTATCGACCCTAAAATACCCGATATCAATGTGCGCGGCCCGGTTATCAAGATCCAGGAAAAAGCAACAGTAGGAGTAGTGGCCCTGGTGGATGAATTGCTAAAAGAACAATAAAATACCGCATTCACTAAATCAATAATTCACTAAATCAATAATTAAAATGAAGAAGTGTATTTTTAACTGGAGCGGCGGTAAGGATAGCGCGTTGGCTTTGTACCATTGCCTGCAAAATCCTGACCTTGACATACGGTACCTGGTAACAACTATTAATGATGCTGCCGACAGGATCTCGATGCACGGCGTACGCACGGAACTATTGATAAAACAGGCCGAAAGTATTGGTATACCGTTATGCCAGATCCGGTTACCCGAAATGCCCGGTATGAAGGAGTATGACGAGGTTATGCATTATCACCTGGCTCACTTCAAAAACGAGGGCATAACGCATTCTATTTTTGGCGATATTTTTTTGCAGGATTTAAAAGATTATCGTGATGCAAGGCTGAGCGAAGTTGGCCTTACCGGTATTTATCCTTTATGGAAACGTGACACCCACGAACTCATCAACGAATTTTTAAGCCTTGGATTTGGAACGGTGATAGCCTGCACCCAGGCACGCCTTGAGCGAATAGTAGGGAAGGAGATAAGCGCCGAACTGATTGATGCGTTGCCCGATGATGTAGATGTTTGCGGCGAGAACGGTGAGTTTCATACCTTCACTTTTAAGGGGCCAATTTTTTCAAAGCCCGTCAGCTATCAAACGGGGATTAAAATATTTAAGGAATACCAGGCCCCAAAAAATACCGACGATTCCTGCGTTACAAGCCCGGATCAAAAGCCAGCCGGTTTTTGGTATTGCGACCTTATTTTGGCTTAACCTCCCATTTATTTGGCTGACATTTTAACCAAATAAAATTACTTATAAAAATGTAAATTATTAATAGACAATAATTTATTGTTATTTAGTTAGATTTTTAGTTTAATAACCAGAGAGAATTAGGTTATTAATTACATGTATTTTGCTTGTTTTGCCAAATATAATTCTTCTTGTCAAGATTATATATTTTAAAATCCTGTAAATCAATTACTAATCCTGTAAATCCTGTTAGTAATTGTACCGATAGTACGCATCTTTAAAATCAGTACGCATCTCTATAAACCTGGCGCCTACCTTGGTTAAAAACTCCTCATCAAGCAATTCAAAAACACTGTTAACGCCATCTGTTAAATCCATTTCGGCGATTTTAAAACTTTGCTCCAGGGTACCCTGCTCTATCTTTACAATAAACTTTTGGTTCATGCTCATGATAGTAACTTTAAAATCGGGGTGCGGTAGTTCGGCAATAATTCTCATATTTTAATTTTTCAATAAGTCATTTAAAGGGTCTTTTCCATCCAGCGATCCAAAACTGGCCACCAGCCGGAAGCGGGCAAATAGCTCTTCGCTGTACCAGTTTTCGCTACGGGTAAGTTTTATTACCTCGGCGTGCTCCCGGCTTTTGTAGGCAAAGTTTTTTACATCATCGATGCTTTTCCATACAGAAAATGTTGCCTGCCGGTAAACTGGCGCCTCGCCAACGCCAAACGATGTAACGTAACCTGGGGCCAATGTCATCAACCCGGCCACCTCATCTACATGGCTCCAAAATTTTTTAAGCCTGCTTATACGGATGGTGGCCCGTGTTAACACAGCAACCGGACCGGCGTAATTTGTAGCTTCGGGATTACCAAAGGGCTCTTTGCCATTCCACTTACCATGGCTTTGCAGGGGCTGGCATAGTACGGTGTAGCCCTCATTACCAAATATTTTCCACCAGCCAGATACAAACGACCTGTTATAAAACTGGTCAAAATCTTCCCGGCTTTCCCAGCAGGCCAGTAAGCCCCATTGCTGCCAGTCGGGTTGTAAATCAAAAGTTCCGTTTTTGCCCGATCCAAGCAGTTTGTAAAATGTGCAGCCTTTTTGCAGCAGCAGCGGCAGTCGGTGGATAGCCATGGCGAGTAATGCGAATGGTATAAACAGCTTGCGGTAACGTATTATGGTTAAGCTAACATACATGTACCTGCTAAATAAAAGATTTAATATGATATAGTTGGAATTTACATTCAGGAAGCAAAATTTTTACATAAAAGTGTCAGGGTAAACGCATCTGAATAATTAGCGGCGACAAGCTGTTATTGAATAATTGCTAAAACGATACTTACGTTTGTTGACTGATCCTGGCTAAAACATCCAGGTCGCCTCGACAACTGTTTTGGCTAACAGCAGGTACAAATATTGGGATGCACTCAAATTGCGCGATACATCAAATTAGTGTTAACCATGATTATTTTTAAGGTGTTGATTATCAAATACTTATGAGTGTAATATCTAAAATGTGTTAAGTTATGTTAACCCACTTTAGGTGCTTTTTGCCCGGTAAAGGTGCCGCGACAGCTGCAGCAGACGATTTGCAGCTTTCAAAACTAAACCTTGCCACGTGAAACATTAATACTAAATTGCATTACGGAATGAAATTCCCAAACTAACCTTTTGAAATATAAATTATGAAAAAATTATTCATCATTTGCCTGCTAACAGGCTTGGCTATCATTGATGCAGCCGCCAAAACCAAAGTGCTGGTATTTTGCAAAACAGCCGGGTTTCATCACAATTCAATAGCGGTTGGCGTACCGGCTATCATGAAGCTGGGTGCCGAAAATGGCTTTGCTGTGGATAGCACCACCAACGCCGAAAAGTTTACTACCGCCAACTTAAATCAATATGCGGCTGTAATATTTTTAAGTACTACGGGTGATGTTTTGAACGATGCGCAGCAAACAGCCTTTGAACAGTATATTAAAGCCGGAGGCGGCTTTGTTGGCGTACATGCTGCTACCGATACCGAATATGACTGGGCGTGGTATGGCAAGCTGGTTGGCGCTTATTTTAAAAGTCATCCTAAACAACAGGAAGCAGTGTTGCATGTGGTCGACCGCGATTTTATCGCCACCAAGCACCTGCCCGAAGATTGGAAACGCTGGGACGAATGGTATAACTACAAATGGATAGCCGACGACCTGCATGTACTGATCAAGATAGACGAGAAAAGCTATACAGGCGGCGAAAACGGTGATAACCACCCGATGGCCTGGTACCACAGCTTTGATGGCGGCCGTGCCTTTTACACGGAGTTGGGACATACCGATGAGTCATACGCCGATCCATTATACCTGAAGCATTTGCTGGGTGGTATACAGTATGCGATAGGGAAGAAGTAAAATGCCAGAATCAGAATTTACAGAATTTAAAAATATTCAGAATTTGATTCTGATAAATCCTGTAAATTCTGATCCTGATTATAATGTTGTAACCGCGGTAATGGTAGCCAGGATGGTTAGACAAATGGCAAATACCAGGAAGTAACTCACCGATATCCCAATCATCTTTGTAATTGTCCTTAGCCTGCTTCTACCGTAAACAACACGCAGGGAGCGGTACATATACCAGAGGATAAAAAACAGGGCTGCTACATCCATTATAACAATAAGATCGATAAGCTTATGCGGGATAAGCAACTGTACCAACATAAGAAATGCCAGGAACAAGAATACGAAGCAGTGGAGATGGAACGAATAGATGAGGTACTCCACATAAAACTTTTTGTTTTTGGAGAACGCGATCTTAAGTATCAACGCAAATAGTGGCAGTAGTAAAAACATCATCTTAGGCACATTATGCTTAATGCCCTCATTAATCTCTTCATTTGCAGATTTGCCCTCTTTTGCCCACTCAAATTGTTTCTTCTCTAAATACCTGCTTATCACACCGTCCCTTTTATCGGCCGGTAATTGTCGCTGGGTAGCAAGGTACTGTTCATAAGTTTTAATGGAATCCTTTTTATTAGCGGCCTTAATGTCCCGCTTAATGCTATCGGCCTTAAAATCGACATTTTTTTTGATCGCCTTCTTTTGATCTTCGCTGAGGAAAATACTGTTATCAATCCCATTTTTAACGGATATCTTCATGTTATCCGCCGCTTCCTCTGATTTTGCCTTATCATTGCTTAGGGTCACGATATCTGCCGTATTGCTTTTAAACAACAGTACAAAATATACCAGGCTAATAAATATATACATTTTAACAGGATGCAGGTATTGCGTCCTGCGCCCGGCCAGGTACTCGGTTGTAAGCTTCCCTGGCTTAAAAAGAAGCGGCTGTAACGTATGAAAAAACTGATGGTCGAAATGGAAATAATCGCTGACGGCATGATTCATCATATGGCCAAAGCTTTCCTTTACCTGAAGGTTCTCCTGCCCGCAGTTTGAGCAAAATTTACCCTGCAAAATTGCCCCGCAGTTAAGGCAGTCGTTTTCCTCGCGGTAGTGTTTTTTCATTGGTTAACGGGCTACAGTTTGTTCAGTAATAAAAAAATGCAATATCTTCTTAAGCATGTTTAATGGCGTGCTTTAATGCTGCATTATGCCTGTATCTGAAAACAAACGGAAAGATAATAGCTATAACCAACGCATACGCTGAAAAGCTAAGCCAGATACCATGCCAGTCTTTACTCTGATCGGCATGTGTGAAAAATTTGTCAATCACAATGCCACTTATACGGCTGCCAAAAAAGGCGCCGAAACCATTTACCATCATCATAAATAAGCCTTGCGCGCTTCCGCGTATTTCGGGCGCTGCCTGGGTTTCAACAAATAACGATCCCGATATATTAAAGAAGTCGAAGGCCATCCCGTATACAATACATGATAAAACTATCATCCATAATCCTCCGGCAGGATCGCCAAAGGCAAACAAACCGAACCTTAAAACCCAGGCCAGCATGCTAAAAAGCATCACATACTTGATGCCGAACTTACGCAGAAAGAAGGGGATAGCCAGGATAAACAATGTTTCGGAGATTTGCGATATCGACATAATAATAGCCGGATACTTAACAGCTATCGAGTCTTTATAAACAGGTACTTTGGCGAAATCATGAATAAATGTATCGCCATAAGCGTTGGTAAGCTGCAATGCTGCACCCAACAACATGGAGAAGGCGAAGAAGATGACAAACTTTGGATCTTTAAACAACGCAAACGCGTTTAACCCCAACGAACTTGCAAATGATTTTTTCTCGGTTTTAGCCGAAAGCGGCGGGCACTTTGGTAACGTGAATGAATATAAGCCCAATACAAATGCCACTGCGCCGGCTATATAAAATTGATTGGCCGAAATTTCGCTGTGCGTTAAACTAACTGTCCACAATGCTGCAATAAAACCAATGGTACCCCAAATTCTGATAGGTGGGAAATCTTTAACAACATCGATATTATTACTTTTTAATGCAGAATATGATACAGTGATGGAGAGTGACAGCGTGGGCATGTAAAACATCATGTTCAACAAAATCACCCAAAAAAAAGTTGAAGGGTTAGTAACAAGCGGCAAGCTGAATAGTGTTAGTGCCCCAAGGATATGCATTATGCCGTATAGCTTCTCTGCATTAATAAACCTGTCTGATATAATGCCGGTAATAGCAGGCATAAAGATAGATGAAATGCCCATCGTCGAAAAAATAGCACCGAATTGCGCTCCCGACCAGTGTTTGTTTTGAAACCAATAAGCGCCAATAGTAAGCAACCAAGCCCCCCACACAAAAAATTGCATAAAATTCATCAGTATTAAGCGGAACTTAATATTCATATGGTACGGGTTTTAATAATGATAATCAGTGTTAAATTAAAAACGGGAAAGTAGCGAAATAAACGCAAATCAAGAAGCTAAGGGATGCAGAATTTAGCAAAATGGCCCTAAATGCTATGCTTTGGTGCCGGGTTCACAAAAAGAGGGCTTTATTTGATAGGTATGAATAATAGAATCTGAGAATTTCGGTACAGCTTTATTAACTAAATCCGAAATCGAAATTCTCAAATCCGAAATCAGGAGGCTTTTCGTTTATTCAGTTCGTCGCGGATTTTGGCAGCCTTTTCATATGATTCTTCGGCAAGGGCTTCCTGCAATTTTGTTTTTAGCTCATCAATACTTAACGAAGCAAAGCCACTGCCTACTGTTGATGTGTTAACGGTTTTTTCTTCCTGCGTCTCGTTGATATTTTCAAGGTAAACAAAGTCGTTGCCTTCAATTACTATTCCGGCTGTCGACAGGATGAATTCGTAGGTGAAAATTGGACAATCAAACCTAACCGCTATAGCTATAGCATCAGATGTACGGGCATCAATTTCAACCGAGCGTTTACCATCGCTGCAAATTAACTTGGAATAAAAAATACCATCAACCAGGTTGTATATGATAATCTCCTGCACCTCTATCTGGTAGGCCTCCGCAAAACTTTTAAAAAGATCATGCGTAAGCGGGCGGCTTGGCGTCATTTTTTCTATTTCAATCGCAATAGCCTGTGCCTCAAAACTACCTATAATAATAGGCAGCCTGCGCCTGCCGCTAACTTCGCCTAAAACTAAAGCATAAGCGCCGGATTGTGTTTGGCTGTATGACAAGCCTACAATATCCAGCTTAATTTTTTTCATGTTATTACCCATCGCACCTAATATTTATGCTGAAGCTTTATATTCTTTTACTGCCGCTATTAATTGGGGCACCACTTCAAAGGCATCGCCAACTATTCCGTAATCTGCCACTTTAAAAAACGGCGCCTCGGGATCCTTATTGATAACCACTATTACCTTTGAAGAACTGATACCTGCCAGGTGCTGAATAGCACCTGAAATTCCTATCGCAATATACAAATTTGGACTGACAGCTATACCAGTTTGTCCAACATGTTCGCTATGTGGCCGCCATCCTGCGTCAGATACCGGTTTTGAGCAGGCTGTAGCAGCGCCAAGTAAATTAGCTAGTTCCTCTATCATACCCCAGTTTTCGGGGCCTTTTAACCCACGTCCGGCGGATACAACTATTTCGGCATCAGGCAACGAAACTTTATCGGTAGCACGAACAATCTCTTTAATTAACGCCTTAAAATCCGATTCTTTGGTTGCTGCCGCAAAATCTTCTACCTGCGCAGTGCCGCCGGTTTCTACAACTTTATAGGAGTTTGGAATAAGGGCGATAACCTTATTTGCCGATGTTAACTCAACTACAGCGAAAGCCTTGCCCGAAAAGGCTGTTTTTTTAACCCTGAATTTGCCATCATTTTGCTCCGGAAGGGCCACAGCGCCATCGGCAACACCTGCTTCCAGCTTAACGCCCAAACGCGGAGCCAAACCACGGCCCGAAAAGGTGTTTGATAGTACTACAACATCAGCACCCTCTTTTTTTGCAGCTTCGGCTATGATAGAAGCATAGGCCTGGTTTATGAAGTTTTTCAGCTTATCGCCCGATACATTAAGCACTTTTTTTGCACCGTACTTGCCCAGGGAAGCTAATCCGGCTGCATCTACGTCGCCGATAGAGATGGCTACCAGGTCGGTATTATTTTGATCGGCAATGGCCTTGGCATAGCTTACAGCTTCAAAAACTGATTTTTTGAATGTGCCGCCGGCATTTTCCACATATATTAAAACTGACATATATAATGAGTTTCGTAAAAAACGATTTGAATTAAATTAGATAACGCGAGCTTCGGCATGTAAAAGATTAACTAATTTGGCCACGTCATCTGCGGCTACCAAAGTAACCTGTCCGCGCGGGGCCGGTGTTTCATAACTGATGATTTCCGAAAATGTTTTTACGTCAACAGGTTCCACCACAACTAAAGGTTTGGTACGTGCCGACATGATACCACGCATATTCGGGATCTTCGGCTCGGCAACACCTTCGGCAGTGCCGGCAACAAAAGGGAACGGAATGGTTAAAATCTCTTTGCCGCCTTCTATCTCCCGTTCAACCGTCGCCTCATTATCCGCTGCATCCAGCTTTTTAATGATAGATACCGAGGGAATATCCAAAAGCTCGCCCAGCATGCCTGCAACTTTTGATCCGTTATAATCAATAGACTCACGACCAGTCAGAATGAGGTCGAAAGCGTTAGCTTTCGCATATTGGGCAACCTGGTAAGCTACATACCATGCATCATGTGGCTTAGCGTTAATCCGTACCGCATCGGTGGCCCCAATGGCCAGCGCTTTGCGAACTGTGGCCTCGGTATTTACTTCGCCAACATTGATAACTGTTACTGTACCTTTTCCGCCGTCGGTTAATTCGATAGCCCGTGAAAGTGCTATCTCGTCGTAAGGATTTAATATAAATTGAACACCGTTGGTATTAAATTGGGTGTTGTTATCAGTAAAAGTTATTTTTGTGGTGGTATCGGGAACATTACTTATACATACCAAAATCTTCATAACAATAGGTTTTGGCAAATTTAACTAAAAAACATAGAGTTTAAAATGGAGTTGAGCAGATTAGATAAGCTACTGGAATTTATTAAAAATGAACCTAACGACGAGTTTTTAAAATACGCGCTCGCTACCGAATATCTTCGTCTTAATCAGGTAGATAAGTCGCTTGAATATTATGAAGACCTGGTAAATAACCACCCCAATTATACCGGTACCTATTACCACTTAGGTAAGCTTTATGAGGCGCTAAACCGCAAAGATGACGCTATTGCCATCTATGAAAACGGCATGAAAATCACAAAAGCCAAGCGCGATAACCACGCATTTTCGGAGTTGCAGGCCGTTTACCGGCAGGCAATGGGAATTGAGGAAGATGATGACGATTATTAGTTCATTGGTTCACTTTGTTCGTTCACTGGTTCATTGGTCTTTTGCATCGGATGTGCTATTTTTCAGTTAGCGGTTAATGCAACAGCAACGAAGTAAGGCGGCCCCAACAATGGGTGCCATAAACCATCAGATAAGTAATAAAGCGATACCAATGAACCAGTGAACCAATGAACTAATGAACAAAAGAAGCTTACTATTTCTTCGCGATGTTTTGATGTACACCTTTACGGCCTTTGGCGGTCCGCAGGCGCATATAGCAGTTTTGCTGCGCGAGTTTGTGCAGAAGCGGCGCTACGTTACCGAAGAGGAATTGATGGAACTGAACGCCTTATCGCAGGTGTTGCCCGGTCCTTCATCAACTCAAACACTGGTAGGTATAGCCTGGAAAGTTGGCGGCTTACAATTAGCGCTGATCACTTTTTTTATCTGGATTTTGCCTTCGGCTGCTATAATGGGGATCGCTGCCATCAGCTATAAAATGTTTGCCAATCAAGCTAAGTTTAATCATGTGGTAAGTTATGTACAGCCGGTAGCTGTGGGTATTGTTGCCTACGCAACCTTCAGTTTTGCCCACAAGTTTTTGAAAACCAAGGTAAGCACCATGCTGGCTATTGGATCATTAATAGCTACGCTGATATTACAAAATGCCTACGCTTTTCCATTGTTGATTTTGTTAGGAGGCATCCTGTCATCAGCGATGGAGACGCAGCCACAGGAAAACGAACTGAGGGTAAAACTTTACTCCAATGTAAACCCCAACAAGGTAGCTTACTTTATAGGCATCTTGTTGTTTTTTGCAGCCCTTGGTGCCGTTATTAACCAAACATCGCCCTTCAGTTTGCCTATTCGCCTGTTCGAAAACTTTTACCGTAACGGCATCCTCACATTTGGCGGCGGGCAGGTAATGGTACCCTTGCTTTATACCGAATTTGTTGAAGTGAAACATTACCTCAGTAGTTCGGAGTTTCTTTCAGGCTATGCTTTGCAACAGGCATTGCCCGGGCCTACGTTTTCTTTCACTTCTTTTTTGGGAGGAATAACTTTAGGTAATAAGGGATATGGTATTGGCGGGCAAATAGTTGGCAGCCTGGTAGCGGTAATAGGCGTAAACACTCCGGGGTTAATTCTGATACTCTTTATCGTACCCTTTTGGGAAGATCTTAAAAAAATAACGCGTATCAAAAACTCATTAAGCGGCATAAACGCCGTGGCAGTAGGCTTTATGGCAACAGCGTTTATCTTGCTTGTACGTCCATTCGGCGGCAACTGGGTGGCCTATTTGTTAATGGCTTGCACGTTTGTGCTATTGAAATTTACCAAAATTAAAGCACCGTTGATTATTGTTTTTGGGGTGATTTTAGGATTGATAGTTTAATTGCAGCTGGAAGCTGCAACAAGTGTTCACCACGAGCTGGAAGCTCGCGGCGGCGATATAAATAATAAAGCCTCAATTTTTAAAATTGAGGCTTTATTATTTAACAAACATCTGCACATCTGAAATCTATAATCTGCACATCAGAACGGCGGCTCATCATCAATATCATCCATCCTTGATGGGCGGATAATAAAATTACTTTGCTTTTCAAAATCCTGCGATGGTGCCAACCCGCTAAATGCGTTACCGGCAGCAGGAGGGAAGCTGTCCATGCCTTCTTCAAGGTTGGCAAATTTTACATATTTACCAACAAATTTAAGCCTTACGGTACCTGTTTCACCGTTACGGTGTTTAGCGATAATAACCTCACCCACGCCCTGGGTTGGGTTGCCATCTTCGTCTTCGGTTAAGCCATAATATTCGGGGCGATAAAGGAACAAAACCATATCCGCATCCTGCTCGATAGAGCCCGACTCACGTAAATCCGATAGCATTGGCCTTTTAGCATTACCCGGCCTGGTTTCTACAGCGCGGCTTAATTGCGATAGTGCGATAACCGGCACGTTTAATTCTTTGGCTACTGATTTAAGGGCACGCGATATACTACCAATTTCCTGCTCACGGTTACCACCACCTTTACCATCTGATGATTTACCATGCATCAGCTGCAGGTAATCGATGATGATTAATTGGATATCATGCTGCGATTTTAAACGGCGGCATTTTGCCCTGAATTCAAATATATTTAATGCCGGGGTATCATCAATAATGAAGGTCGCTTTCTCCAGGCGGCCAATTTTTGAGTGGATCTGTTGCCATTCCCACTCTTCTAACGTTCCTTTACGGATCTTCTCCTGCTCAATTTCGGCCTCACCCGCAATTAAACGATTCACCAACTGGACTGACGACATCTCGAGCGAGAACACTACAACCGGTTTGTCAAAATCAACCGCGGCGTTACGGGCACAGCTTAACACAAAGGCTGTTTTACCCATCGCGGGGCGGGCAGCTATAATTACGAGGTCGGATTTTTGCCAGCCCGAAGTCATACGATCAAGCCCGGTAAACCCGGATGCCACACCGGTTAAGCCATCTTTTTTATCTTTCAGCGATTCGATATCACGCAAAGCCTCCTGTACCAGGTCGTCCATTTTACGGGCGTCACGGCGTAAATTGCTTTGGGCTATCTCAAACAGATTTTTCTCGGCTTTATCCAACAGGTCGAGCACATCGCTGGTATCTTCATAGGCGCTGTTGATTGTTTCTGTAGAGATACGGATCAGCTCGCGCTGGATATATTTTTGAATAATAATACGCGAGTGAAACTCAATATTGGCAGCAGACGCTACGCGGCTGGTTAATTCGGTAATATAGTACGCCCCACCAATCATTTCCAAATCGCCTTGTTTGCGTAACTGGGCGGTAACGGTAAGGATATCTATCGGTTGGGATTTTTCGAAAAGTTCTTTTATCGCCGAAAATATTTTCTGGTGATTGTCTCGATAAAAAACCTCGGATTTTAGTACGTCTATAACTGATGACAGTGCATCTTTTTCCAGCATCAGCGCACCTAAAACGGCTTCCTCCAGGTCTGTAGCTTGTGGGGGTAACTTGCCCATTCCGGTATATGGAGTTGGGTTGGTAATGCGGCTACGGCGTTCGTTTGTATTAGGCTTGTACTGATTCTCGTTCTCAAAACTCATAAGGCAACAAAAATATACAAAAATTAGTTTACCTATGCTACTATTCCATCCACATAGTGTATTGACGTTTTAAAGCAATCATTCTCAATTTAATAATTTATAGTGTTGAATGCTTTTAATATTAACACACAATTGTTAGTAAGATGTTAGTTGTGATATTAAAGAGTTCATTGATAGCCACTTAAAACGGTGTTAATAAAGTTTGAAAATGTTAGTTGTAATGGTGTGAACCAAAATGTCAATTGAGTTCAATAACCGCTTAATCAATTAATATAGCTATTTTTGCCAAAATTATCCATACCAAAAATGACATTTAATTCAAGACCTCAGCGCGAAAGTAACCAGATGGTATTTGGCATCAGGGCTATCATGGAAGCGATCACTTCGGGCAAAGAGATTGAGGCATTATACATACAACGTGGTGCGGCCGGCGGCTTATCGCATGAGTTGAAAGCCCTGCTTACCGAATATAATATTACAGCACAGCAAGTGCCTATTGAAAAACTGAACAGGCTTACCGCCAAGAACCACCAGGGCGCTGTTGCTTTTATTTCGCCAATTGTTTATCAAAAAATAGAGAATATTATCCCCGATGTTTTTGAAAAAGGCGAGGTACCGCTGATATTGGTACTAGATTCTATTACTGATGTGCGCAACATGGGGGCGATTGCACGTACCGCCGAATGTGCAGGCGTGCATGCCATAGTTATCCCGGCGAAAGGATCGGCTCAGATTAACCCGGACGCTATCAAAACCTCAGCCGGCGCGTTATATAAGATACCGGTTTGCCGCCATGATAACTTTATGCAAACCGTTAGGTTTTTGCAGGAATCGGGCCTGCAGCTGGTTTGCTGCACCGAAAAAACTAAAGAAGATATTTACGTACCCGACTATACTGCCCCAACGGCCATCATCATGGGATCGGAAGAAGACGGTATACGCAACGAGATCATCCGCATAGCCGATCACCTGGCCAAAATCCCGATGTTTGGAGAGATCGAATCGCTTAACGTATCGGTATCAACCGGGGTTATTTTGTATGAAGCGATAAGGCAACGCGGACTGACTAATTAATGATTGAACAGGTGTGTGGTTTCCTGCGATTTTAACGAATCAATTCAATCAGCCAGGCAATTACCCGTTAGCTATAGTTTTAACGATTTGCCATGCACGTCAATTATCGGCCGGTATTTTATATCGAAAATCTGTGCTTTAGTGTTTTTGATTTAATTGATTGTATTTTTTCCAAAAATAGTAGGTAACAAACAAGAACGCAAGCATAACGATGGGTGGGATAAATTCACTGGCCGCATCGCCTGCAAATGCCCTTGAGGCAATTGCCCCAAAAAAGGTGAAGGAAAAGCCAGCATAGGCCCATTCTTTAACCACCTTGTATTTGTTTTGCAATATGGCTATTACACCAAGAAGTTTAGCAGTGCCCATTATCACCATAAAATAAACAGGATAGCCTAGGTGTTTCAATACATCGATGCCTGCCTGTTGCCTGGTAACTCCGCCAAAGCCATCCCCGGCCATAGCTAAAGCCAGCAATACTGTCAGCACCCAGTAGGTGATGTTAATTGTTTTTGCGCTCATAACAATGAAGATTATTGTGGGCGGTTAGGTGAGTAGCTTACCATCCATGATATGCCAAATTTATCGGTAAACCAACCAAACAGGTCGCCCCATTCGGCCATGGCAAGCGGCACCATAACCTGGCCGCCTGCAGATAGTGCTGCAAATATGGTTTCGGCTTCCTCCTTACTATCAGCATTGATAGAGACATGATAATTATTACCTTGTTTGTAGCCCATGCCCATTTCACCAATGCTATCGGTAGCCATCAGAATGTTTTTGCCTATGGGCAGGGCAATATGCATCAGTTTGTCTTTGTCCGCTTCGGCTACATTCTCAGATCCTCCTGGCGAATCTTTAAAACGTATCACGGCCAAAAACTCGCCGCCAAATACCGATTTGTAAAAATTAAATGCTTCTTCGGTTGTACCAGGTAGGTTTAAATAAGGATTAATTGTTGCCATCTTAGTCGAGGTTTTTAATTGATAAAATTTTCTTAGTGGTTTATACGTAAATCTACACTGATTAAACCTAAACCCAAAGGGCAGAATCCGACATTTAGAGGGGATAATTAAGACAATAGCTTACTTATCAGAAATAAACCGGTAAACATACGGGGCTTTGTGTGCGCCGCCGGTAAATTTCTTGGCTATTCGCTCCAATATCCCCAGGCTTAGCATCTTACGCTGAAAGGCTGCACGGATGAGTTTCTTGTTTAGTACCGTTTCGTACAGGCTTTGCAAATCGCCCATGGTGAAATCTTCGGTGAGCAGGTTAAAGCCTATCAGTTTCTGATCTAAGTTTACGCGCAGGGTTTCCAAAGCTTTTTTTATGATTAACTGGTGATCCTGCATCAGCACAGGTAAATCATCGAGGCCATACCAGCAGCAACTATCTGAAATGCTATCCGGAGTGGGGATGGCTTTTGTAAAATCGACCAGCGCGTAATAGCCAATAGATACAAAACGTTTTAACAGCCAATGGTCGGCCGGTGGCGTAGTCCCTCTTACCGACATGATTTTTTTCAGCGGCTCCGGGTCGTGCCTGCTTCTGTCGCCAAAAACATAAAACTGGTCAAGAAAGATGTTTTTTAGCCCTGTACGATCAAATAATACGCGTCGGGCAGCTTCGTTAACATCTTCGTAATCGTGAATAAAACCGCCGGGCAGGGCATATAAGCTGGTGTTTTTATAGGCAAGCAGCAAGACTTTAAGCTGTTTGTCATGAAAGCCAAAAATCACCGCATCAATAGCCAGGCCAGGTAAATAACCTTCGCCTTGTGCATGAGCTTCCTGTTTTTTGAACTCGTTATTGTTTAAAGGCATATATATTATAGCAATTAACAAAAAAATTTGTTAGCGGCGTAAAAATAAATTATTATTGTAACATAATGATACAATAACACAACTGGTGTTTGTATTAATTCTCAATAACCAATTATAAACCATATGAGGAAACCATTTTTAGCAGTATTGCTGCTGGTGCAGCTAACTACCATGAAGGTAATTGCACAAACAAACCAGGTAACTGTTGCAAACGGTGCACTGGAAGGCGTAAAAGAAGCCGGCTCGGCCATAACAATTTTTAAAGGTATCCCTTTTGCACAGCCGCCTGTTGGCGATTTGCGCTGGAAAGAGCCGCAACCCGCAAAAAACTGGACAGGCGTTTTAAAGGCCGATCATTTTGCGGGCAACCCCATGCAAAAACCAATTTTTGGTGATATGAATTTCAGGTCATCGGGAGTGAGCGAGGATTGCCTTTATCTTAATGTATGGACACCAGCCAAAACCATGAAGGAAAAGTTGCCGGTACTGGTTTATTTTTACGGCGGCGGTTTAGCGGCCGGTGATGGTTCCGAATCGCGTTATGACGGCGAAAGCATGGCAAAACGTGGTATTGTGGCGTTAACAGTAAATTACCGTTTGGGCATATTCGGGTTCTTTTCGCATCCGGAATTAACCGCCGAATCTCCAAATCATTCGTCGGGTAATTATGGTTACCTTGATCAGCATGCGGCATTGGAATGGGTGAAAAAAAATATAGCTAAATTTGGCGGCGATCCTGACCATGTTACTATTGCAGGCGAATCGGCGGGGTCGATATCTGTATCGGTACAAATGGCATCTCCATTATCAAAAAACTTAATCAATGCAGCGATAGGAGAGAGCGGCGCCGGCATTAAGCCAACTTTGAATTCAATCCCCTTGGCTGATGCCGAAAAAAATGGAGCGAAATTTGCAGTAAACATGAAAGCCGGATCAATAGCCGATTTAAGGGCTATACCTGCCGCCGATTTGCTTAACGCAGCGTATAGTGCAAACGCAACCCCAAACACACCTACTATTGATGGCTACTTACTGCCAAAATCGTTACCGGAAATTTTTGAGGCCGGCGAGCAGGCTAAAATCCCGATTTTAGTTGGTTGGAACTCGGCCGAGGTGCCTTACCAGTTTGTAATGCGTGGCGACGCCCCCACGTTGGATAATTATAAAAAAACATTAACCACATTGTATGGCGATAAAGCCGAAGAAGTAATGAAACTTTACCCGGCATCTACAGACGAAGAAGTTGTTAAATCGGCAACAGCTTTATCAAGCGATCGTTTTATCGTGTACAGCACCTGGAAATGGGCCGATTTGCAGATAAAAACAGGCGGTAAACCGGTTTATCGGTATTGCTTTTCGCGCATACGTCCGGCCATGACAGCACAAATGGGTAATGCCTCCGCAGGGCTTGCGGGTGGTGTGGTAAAAAATAATGGTGGAATGGCTATGCCAAAAACGCCTGCGGCAGTTGGCGCATCGCATGCATCCGAAATTGAGTATGCTATGGGTAACCTCGCCGGAAATAAAGTTTACGCCTGGACACCTGACGACTTTAAAGTATCGGAAACCATGGAAAGCTATTTTGCTAATTTTGTTAAAAATTACAATCCAAACGGTGCAGGATTACCAAAGTGGGACGCCAACACAGCGGGCAAAAGCCCTGTCAAATTTATGGTCATTGACGTAAAAAGCGAACAAAAAACAGAAAACGACAGGGCAAGGTATTTGTTCCTAGACAAAGAATATATGAAGTAAGATTTTTTTAGGGTGATTTGAATTGTCCTGGCTGCTGTAAAGTAGCCGGGACTTTTTTTGTTTACCTTTTGGTGAAAGCAATTTTAATGCCCATCAACACAAAAACACCCGCCGAAAATTTATTAAGCCAAATACTAAATAAAGGCTGCTTTTTTAGTCGCCCGGATAATGAGCCGGCAAAAAACGTGAGCACAGCAAACCAGGCTAAACCCATTAGCGCGTAGGTTATACCAAGCAAAACAAAGGGCAGGGCATTGTGAATTTGTGCCGGATGGATGAATTGGGGGAAAAATGCCAGGAAAAATATGGCAACTTTTGGGTTAAGGGCATTGGTTAACACCGCAGATAAATAAGTTTTATGCACAGGCTCTAATAGGATGGCCATATCCCGTTGTAAAATTTCTTCTTTTGAAAAAAGCTTACTGATGCCAAGGTACACAAGGTAGGCAGCGCCGACGTATTTTAAAAAGCTAAAAGCCATTGCCGATTGTGATAATATTAACGATAAACCAAAAGCAGCCAGCGTAGTATGTACAAGTACCCCCGTAGTGATACCCAGCGTTGCGTAAATGCCAGCCTTTTTGCCCTGGGCTATTGATTTGTTAAGCACGAAAATGGTATCGATACCCGGTGAGATGATGAACAGAAAGGAAGTAACGAGGAAAGTAGTAAAGTTGATAATGCCCATAACGTAAAAGTAAACAGATCCACCCAAAATAACTTTATTCTTTAAGCATTTTGCTTTTTGCTAATTTTACCCTGTATGAACACCTTTGCCGATAGAATAATAGCCTTTAACCAACAACTGGAATATACTGGAAAGCTACCAGCAGGGGTAAGCATTATGAACCCCTTTAGGGACAATGATTTTGCATTGGATGTATCCACGCAGTTTTACAATAAATATTACGGCGATAATCATCCCCGCCATTTGGTGTTGGGAATAAATCCGGGGCGTTTTGGTTCGGGTATGACGGGAGTATCCTTTACTGACCCTAAACGAATGATTAGCAAATGCCACATACCCTATAGCGGCCCTATTACACATGAACCATCATCAGAATATGTTTATGATATGATTGAATCCTTTGGCGGAATAGAACAGTTTTACCGGCAATTTTATATTCATTCCGTTTGCCCGCTGGGTTTCACCATAACTGGGCCAAAAGGTAAAGAGGTAAACTATAATTACTACGATACGCCCGAACTAACAAAAGCAGTGTACCCTTTCATTGTAGAAAACATCAAAAAGCAAATTGCTATAGGGTTTGAAACCGATGTTTGTTTCTGCTTTGGTACCGGTAAAAACGAAAACTTTTTACGCAAACTTAATGAAGAGCACCGGTTCTTTAAACAAGTTGTGGCGCTGGAGCACCCACGTTTTATTATGCAATACAAATCAAAAACGAAGCAAGATTATATAACTAAATATTTGAAGGCTTTTAATGCGGTTGTTATTCCGTAAAGCTATTTGGTGCTGATATCGCGTTGATGATCGTCAAACTCTTTACCGGTAGCATGATAATCCCTTATCAGCTTGGCCAATTGTTTTAATTCGAAATCGGTAAGGTCGGTACCGCCGGAATAATGATATCCTGGATCGGTGTTATCTAAAAAAATAGCACCCAAATATCCTTTATCAAAGGTTTTCGGACTATCTATATCCTTATATAGCTTGTAGGTTCCGTTGCTGTTTTCGTCAGTTTTATTAATATCTGCCGGATCGACCGCGATATTAATATGTTCTCCGTCTTCCTTGTTAATGCCGAATGTTACGCCGCTGGTTATCATAAAGAAAGAAACAGGCAGGTTGGATAAATGTTTGAAAGAAGACGAATTTGAAATATACACGAATTTCACGAATTTGAAAAGTTTGCCAAATTTTAAGCTCTGTAGTAATAATTAGTTCGTCAACTTGAAAACCACTATTTGTGCTAATTCGCCTTAATTAGGGCAATTTGTGTTAATCTTCTTTAATAAAATTAAAAAGTTTGATATGTTTATAAAATTATTCAGATCGGCTATCGCAGGGCAAAATAAGCAGGGTTTATTATAACTTTGTTAGGTGGGTGACATAAATGGCGGCGAATAATTTCAGGAAAATATTACTCAAAATTCAAACTATCAATGATAGCTTTTTTACGAAAAAATGCCGGCATCAAACTGGTAATCCCACTTTTGTTTTTATGGTATAGCGCAAACGCACAGGACGTAGCTAAATTTCCGCTGATACCTTATCCTGCAAAATTAACATCAGGTAAAGGTGTATTTGTTATAACCGCACGAACAACTGTGAGCGGGCCAGCATTTAAGAGCGAGGCTAAAGAACTCACGGCTTTTTTAGAAAAAGGGCTTGGACAAAAGTTAGCACAAGCTAAAAGCCAATCCGTAGCAGCTGTAAGCATTATTAAAAGTACCGATATAACAGCATCAGAAGGCTACCGGCTTACTATCAAGCCAAATCATGTTGAAATTTTAGCTAATTCTGGTGCAGGCGTCTTTCACGCAATCGAAACCATCCGTCAACTGTTGCCCGTATCAATAGAGAGGGGCATCACTGGTAAAAAGTTTGCTTTGCCGGTGTTAACCATCGAAGATGAACCTGCTTATGAGTGGCGTGGCATGCACCTGGATGTTTCGCGGCACTTTTTTTCTATCAGCTATCTTAAAAAGTTTATCGACAGGATGGCGCTTTACAAAATGAACAAGCTGCACCTGCACC
>Ga0307515_10004007_pt1 | contig 30745 bp, 29 predicted proteins | sample 17_EM_MG_FD_194513 | JGI IMG/M metagenome (GOLD analysis project Ga0307515, IMG submission 194513) | Populus trichocarpa ectomycorrhiza microbial communities from riparian zone in the Pacific Northwest, United States - 17_EM | ecosystem: Host-associated > Plants > Roots > Unclassified | place...
CCGCCCGGCAATACCGCACCGCCATGCCGGCGGTCGAGGAGTCCTTCTGCCTCCAGTGCGCGCACGTCCCGCCGTACGGTCACTTCGGAGGTCTGGACGACGCGGGCGAGCTCACGGAGCGATACGGCCCCATTCGCTCGCACCATTTCGAGGATCAATTGGCGACGTTCTGCAGCGAACACGAAACTGACAGTAACCCCAACGACCGTCTGCTTTCAGGTGTTTGCGCCGAATAACGGAAGTTGTTCGTACAGCAGGACCGGAAGTGGTATAGAGCCTAGTCTCGCCGCCTATGCCGCCCGAATGGTCGACAACTCCCCGTGACCAGCGGGGAGTCCACTTCGGGGTCAGACTTCGCCCGTCGCCTTCCGCGTGTGGAGCTGCCGGGCCACCTCGGCGATCGAGCCCGAAAGAGACGGGTAGACGGTGAAGGCGTTCGCGATCTGTTCGACCGTCAGGTTGTTGTCGACGGCGATCGAGATGGGGTGGATCAGTTCCGAGGCGCGCGGCGCCACGACCACACCGCCGACGATGATGCCGGTGCCCGGGCGGCAGAAGATCTTGACGAAGCCGTCGCGGATGCCCTGCATCTTCGCGCGCGGGTTGCGGAGGAGGGGGAGCTTGACGACGCGGGCGTCGATCTTGCCGCCGTCGACGTCGGCCTGGGAGTAGCCGACCGTGGCGATCTCCGGGTCGGTGAAGACGTTCGACGACACCGTCTTCAGGTTGAGCGGGGCCACCGCGTCGCCCAGGAAGTGGTACATGGCGATACGTCCCTGCATCGCGGCCACCGAGGCGAGCGCGAAGATCCCGGTCACGTCACCGGCGGCGTACACGCCCGGAGCGGTCGTACGCGAGACCTTGTCGGTCCAGATGTGGCCCGAGTCGCGCAGCCTGACGCCCGCGTCCTCCAGGCCCATGCCCGCGGAGTTCGGGATGGCGCCGACCGCCATGAGGCAGTGCGAGCCGGTGATGACACGGCCGTCGGCGAGGGTGACCTCCACCTTGTCGCCGACGCGCTTGGCGGACTGGGCGCGGGAGCGGGCCATGACGTTCATGCCGCGGCGCCGGAAGACGTCTTCGAGTACGGCGGCGGCGTCCGGGTCCTCACCGGGGAGGACCCGGTCGCGCGACGACACGAGGGTGACCTTGGAGCCGAGGGCCTGGTAGGCGCCGGCGAACTCGGCGCCCGTGACACCGGAGCCGACCACGATCAGCTCTTCGGGGAGTTCGGTGAGGTCGTAGACCTGGGTCCAGTTCAGGATGCGCTCGCCGTCCGGGCGGGCGTCGTCCAGCTCGCGGGGGTGGCCGCCGGTCGCGATGAGGACGGCGTCGGCGACGAGCGTCTCCTCGGTGCCGTCGGCGGCCTTCACGATCACCTTGCGGGAACCGTCGATGGCCTGCATGCCGTCGAGCCGGCCCCGGCCCCGCATGACACGGGCGCCGGCCCGGGTCACGGACGCGGTGATGTCGTGCGACTGGGCGAGCGCGAGGCGCTTCACACGCCGGTTGACCTTGCCGAGGTCCACGCCCACGACCCTGGCGGCCTGCTCCAGAGGTGGGGTGTCGTCGGCGACGATGATGCCGAGTTCCTCGTACGACGAGTCGAAGGTGGTCATCACCTCGGCCGTCGCGATAAGGGTCTTCGACGGGACGCAGTCGGTCAGCACCGACGCCCCGCCCAGACCGTCGCAGTCGACGACGGTCACCTCCGCGCCGAGCTGCGCTGCCACCAGCGCCGCTTCATAGCCGCCGGGTCCGCCACCGATGATCACGATCCGAGTCACGTACCCCATTGTCCCGCACGCTTCAAGGTGCTTCCGCCCGGGGGCGGCGGGAGGTGCGGTCGCCGGGGCCGCGGAGGGCCATTTCGGCAGTCGGCTCGGGTACCGGTGAGTACGGAAGTCCGGTGGGCTCGGGCACCGGTGGTCACGGAAGTCCCGGGGGCTCGGGTACCGCCGGTTACGGGAGTGGCGGGTGGTTCCGCTGCCGTACTCTCGAAGCATGTCGCTCTACGCCGCGTACGCCGGCAATCTCGACGCGCGGCTGATGACCCGCCGCGCCCCGCACTCGCCGTTGCGCGCCACGGGCTGGCTGAACGGGTGGCGGCTGACCTTCGGCGGCGAGCACATGGGCTGGGAGGGCGCGCTCGCGACGATCGTGGAGGCCCCGCGCTCCCAGGTCTTCGTCGCGCTGTACGAGATCGCGCCGCCCGACGAGGACTCCATGGACCGGTGGGAGGGCGTCGGCCTCGACGTCTACCGCCGGATGCGGGTCCGGGTGCACACCCTGGAGGGCGAGGAACCCGCTTGGGTGTACGTGCTGAACGGCTATGAAGGGGGACTCCCGTCGGCGCGGTACCTCGGTGAACTCGCCGACGCCGCCGAGTCCGCGGGCGCGCCGCACGACTACGTGATGGAGCTGCGGAAGCGTCCCTGCTGAGGGGTCCCCGTAGTCCCGCTGAGGGTTTCCCACACATAACGCCCGTCACAGGTCTCGTTGGAAACGACAAGACAACGATCGCCATCCCGTGCGCTCTGTCATCTACGCGCGTAGGCCCAGACCAGCTACGCTCATCCGCGTGAACGCATCTCTTCTTCCGGACGACATCCAGGGCGACCCCCATGCCGCCGCTGACGCCGCCGCCACGCGCCTGCGCGAACTGACGGGCGCCGAGACCCACGACGTCGCCCTTGTGATGGGCTCCGGCTGGGGACCGGCCGTCGACGCGCTCGGCGTTTCCGAGGCCGACTTCCCCGTCACCGAGCTGCCCGGTTTCCCGCCGCCGGCCGTCGAGGGACACGGGGGCAGGGTCCGCTCGTACAAGATCGGTGACAAGCGCGCGCTGGTCTTCCTCGGCCGTACCCACTACTACGAGGGCCGCGGTGTCGCCGCCGTCGCGCACGGCGTCCGTACCGCCGTCGCCGCCGGCTGCAAGACCATCGTCCTCACCAACGGCTGCGGGGGGCTCCGCGAGGGTATGCGACCCGGGCAGCCGGTGCTGATCAGCGACCACATCAACCTCACCGCTACGTCCCCCATCGTCGGCGCGAACTTCGTCGACCTGACCGACCTGTACTCCCCCCGGCTGCGCGCCCTGTGCAAGGAGATCGACCCGGCGCTGGAGGAGGGTGTCTACGCCCAGTTCCCCGGGCCGCACTACGAGACTCCGGCGGAGATCCGCATGGCTCGGGTGATCGGGGCGGACCTGGTGGGCATGTCGACGGTGTTGGAGGCCATCGCCGCGCGCGAGGCGGGTGCGGAGGTGCTGGGTATTTCCCTGGTGACGAACCTCGCCGCGGGTATGACGGGTGAGCCCCTGAACCACGAGGAGGTTCTTCAGGCGGGCCGGGATTCCGCTTCGCAGATGGGATCGCTGTTGGCCCAGGTGCTCGACCGGTTGTAGGCGCGCTTGTAGGCGTGGGCCGGCATCGTCCAGCCCGTCCGGCGTTTGAGGACGAGGCCCCTTCAGGGCCGAAGGGGGGTCTGGGGGCGCAGCCCCCAGGTACCCGCACCAAGAGACAACGAGAGGGACCGACCGTGCACGCCAATCTCATCGCGCAGGCCAACGCATGGCTCGCCGAGGACCCCGACGCGGAGACGCGCGACGAGCTCGCCAAGCTCATCGACGCCGGGGACGTCACGGAACTAGCGGAGCGCTTCCGCGGCACCCTCCAGTTCGGCACCGCCGGCCTCCGCGGCGAACTCGGCGCCGGGCCCATGCGGATGAACCGCGCGGTCGTCATCCGCGCCGCCGCCGGGCTCGCCGCGTACCTCAAGAAGAACGGCCACACCGACGGAACCGGAACCGTCGTCATCGGCTACGACGCCCGCCACAAGTCGGCGGACTTCGCCCGCGACACCGCCGCCGTGATGATCGGCGCGGGACTCAAGGCCGCCGTACTGCCCCGCCCCCTCCCCACCCCCGTACTCGCCTTCGCCATACGGCACTTGGGCGCGATCGCCGGTGTCGAAGTGACCGCCAGTCACAACCCGCCCCGGGACAACGGTTACAAGGTCTACCTCGGCGACGGCTCCCAGATCGTGCCCCCGGCCGACGCGGAGATCGCCGCCGAGATCGACGCGGTCAACTCCCTGCATGACGTGCCCCGTCCGGACACCGGCTGGGAAACCCTCGACGAGGGCGTCCTCGACGCCTACCTCGCCCGCACGGACGCCGTCCTCGCCCCGAACTCCCCCCGTACCGCCCGCACCGTCTACACGGCGATGCACGGCGTCGGCAAAGACGTGCTGCTGGCCGCGTTCGCCCGGGCCGGCTTCCCCGCGCCCGTACTCGTCGCCGAACAGGCCGAGCCCGACCCGGACTTCCCGACCGTCGCCTTCCCCAACCCGGAGGAGCCCGGCGCGATGGACCTCGCCTTCGCGCAGGCCCGCGCCACGGACCCCGACCTGATCATCGCCAACGACCCGGACGCAGACCGCTGCGCGGCGGCCGTCAAGGACCGCACCCAGGGCGGCAGTTGGCGCATGCTGCGCGGCGACGAGGTCGGTTCGCTCCTCGCCGCACACCTCGTACGACGCGGCGCCCGGGGCACCTTCGCCGAGTCCATCGTCTCCTCGTCCCTCCTCGGCCGTATCGCCGAGAAGGCGGGCCTCCCCTACGAGGAGACCCTCACCGGCTTCAAGTGGATCGCCCGCGTGGAAGGCCTTCGCTACGGCTACGAGGAAGCCCTCGGTTACTGCGTGGACCCGGACGGCGTACGCGACAAGGACGGCATCACGGCCGCCCTCCTCATCACCGAACTGGCTTCGGAGTTGAAGGCCGAGGGACGCGATCTGCTCGACCTCCTCGACGATCTCGCCGTGGAGCACGGTCTGCACGCCACCGACCAACTCTCCGTCCGTGTCGAGGACTTGACCGTCATCGCGGACGCCATGCGACGGTTGCGCGAGCAGCCCCCGACCGCGCTCGCCGGGCTGGCCGTCACCAACGCCGAGGACCTGACCGAGGGGACTGCGAAGCTCCCGCCCACGGACGGCCTGCGCTACACGCTCGACGGTGCCCGGGTCATCGTCCGGCCAAGCGGCACCGAGCCCAAACTGAAGTGCTACCTGGAGGTCGTGGTCCCCGTCGCCGCGCACGCCGACCTCCCGGCGGCCCGCGCGCAGGCCGCCGAGACCCTCGCGACGATCAAGCGCGACCTGTCGGCGGCGGCCGGTATCTGAGCGACGCCCTGGGGGGTGCCCGCGTCCGTCCGGGGCACCCGGCGCTCGTCCGGGGCGCCCGTCCTCGTCCCGGGTACCCCGTGCTCGTCCCGCCCTGCGGTCAGGACAGCCAGCGCGTGACGAGCAACGCGGTCCAGGCCAGCCCGAGAAGCACGGCGAAGGGCCACAACTGGCGTCCCCGCTCGCCCACTTCGCTCTCGCCCGTGGGACGCAGCGCGGGGTCGGAGATCATCGCGGAGAGTTCGGCGGCGAGCGCGTCGTAGGGGTGGATCAGTCCGCGCCGGCGTTGCCACCAGGCCCAACGGGGCGCGGCCACCGCCCAGTTGTCGCCGTCGCGCACCCGCAGCTGGAGTTCGAAGGATTCCCGGCGGGCCGCGCGGAGCTCGTCCCAGGGGATGTGGCGCGGGGCGCGCAGCCGGTTCAGCCAGATGCCGGTGTGGTCGGCGGTGATGCGCCAGCGCAGTTTCACGGGGACGCGGACGGCGCACATCAGTCCGAAGAGGAGAAGCAGACCTCGGAACCAGAGGCTGTCGTCGATCCCCAGCAGGAAGTACCCCAAACACCACTGCACGGTCAGGAAGCTCGCCAGCCAGTCCACCGGCCCCGCCCGCCAGCGCCGTACCGGCACCACGACGGTCCCCGCCCGCACGGTCGCGGCCAGTTCCCCGTCGCGCGCCTTGTCTCGGGCCGCCCGGACCGCCGCCCGCTCCTCCCGGGCGATCCGCCGCCGCGCGGCACCCGCCGCCAACGGCCGTACGGGCCCGGTCGACCACTCCGTCACCGGCGGCTCACCTGGCTCCTTCGCCGCGCTGAGCAGCAGGATCTCGGCGCCGTCGCAGGGGATGCCGTACAGGACGGCCTCGCGCAGGGGGGCGCGAGCGCCGGTCTTCGCAGGCGCGTCGAGGAGTTCCTCCAGCTCCTCCTCGTCGCCCTTGTCGTCCTTGTCTTCCTCCCCGTTCTCGTCGTCGCGTACCGCCCTTGTCGCGACCGTGAACAGCGGCCGTAGCGCCTCCGTGCCGTCCGTCGCGTAGACCACGGCGTCCTCGTGGTCGTCCTTGCCGACGAGGACGCGCAGGACGGGCGCGGGTGTCGCGCGCAGCGTGAGCGCGCGGCGTCGGCCGAGGGTTCCGGAGAGGAGCATCGTGAGTGCCAGGCCGACGATGAACAGGCCCTCGGCGAGCGCCACTTGGCGGTCGCTCGTCCATCGCCACAGATCGGCGGTGGCGATGAGTACGACACCGGGTACGCCCACACCGGCCCCGAACTTGAGGAGGAGCCCGCCCCGCCGCACCCGCCCGTCCGCGTCCGGCGGTACGGCCGTGACCCCGCCGACCGCCGCCAGGGCGCTCCGCCGCTGGCGGGCACGCGCGCGTGCCCGTAGTTCGGTGGCCGTCACGGAGGCCAGGACCAGCAGGGTGGCGCACACCAGGGCCGGCCAGGACAGTTCGGTGGCCCGTATCGCGACCAGTGCGATCAGGACGGGCGCGGAGAACCGTACAACCTCGGGACGCCACAGCGACCACATGACCTGGAGCGGCAGCAACGCGGCCAGTTCCGGGGGCAGGTCCGTGGTCGTCAGCAGGGCGAAGGCGACCAGCACGGCGCACCAGAGGGCCAGTTCGAAGGACCATCGCCGGGGCCGGACCGGCACCCACCACGGCACCGCCGCATCGGCCCACACGCGCGCGTGCTCCCCGTTCCAGGGCACGCACCCCTCGGGTATCGCGGAGGGGGGCAGCAGCGACGGCTCCTGGACGTTCGTGGTCATGACATCCCAGAGAAAGAGGAGAGAAGGGTGCGCGGGGAGCGTGGGCGGTGCCCGTCCGGTCTGCCCATCCGGTCAGCCCGCTCGGTCAGCCCGCTCGGTCAGCCCGTCGCCAGCAGGATCGCCAGCAGTACGGCCCCGGCGACCACCGGCGCGATCACCTCGTACGCCCAGCGCACGGTGATCTCGCCCTGCGCCGACTCCGCCTGCCCCTGGTCCTCCAGCAGCTCGCGCAGATCGGCCATGACCTGGTCGGACTCCGCGCGCGTGGACCCGCCCTGCACGGCCCCGCCGCCGAGGCCGAAGCCCGCGGACCTACCGAAGGCGCCGGACCTGCCGCCCCCCGCGTTCCCCGTCTCCGCCGTGGCCCGTGCCTCGCGCCGCGCCGCCTTCTTGCGGGCACGCAGCGAGACCGGGATCGCCCACAGCTGGAACTTGGCGCCCGCCGTCGTGAGGACCTCGTTCGAGTAGCCGGATCGCAGTGCGGCGATCTCGCCCCACGGCAGTACGACGATCCGGAACGGGTTGCGGATCCGCAGCCGGTCCGGGTTGGCGTACACCGCCGGGCGGAGCGTGAACGCGACGATCAGCGGTACGACGAGGATCATGCCCGCCAGTGCGAGCCACGGCGTGCGGCCGTTGCCGGTCACGAGGGCGTCGATGCCGAGCCAGCCGACGATGGCCAGCAGCAGGACGCCGCCGACGATGCCCGCGGGTGAGCGGTGGGTCCGGTCTTGGGGGTCGGCGTCGGTGTGCGGGGTCGTCATGGAGGCGATTCTGCCTCAGAGGCGCGCCTACTCGTCGTTGGGGACCTGTTGCATTCGCGACTGCGGGTGCGTTGTGGTTGCTCGCGCCCACGCGGCGGAGCCGCACATAGATACAGCCCCGCGCCCCCTACGTAGGACCACTTGCCCGGGGTGTACAGCTGCTACGCGCGTAGATATGCTCGTCTGGTGACCATGCCCACCACTGCACCTGCTGCTGCACACTCACTCGGCGAGGTGACGGCGTCGGACAGTACGCTGCGCCGTTTCCTTCACGGGCTGCCCGGCGTCGACGCGGTCGGCCTGGAGGCGCGTGCCGCCTCGCTGGGGACCCGTTCCATCAAGACCACCGCGAAGGCGTACGCCATCGACCTCGCCATCTCGATGGTCGACCTGACGACGCTGGAAGGCGCGGACACCGCGGGGAAGGTCCGGGCGCTCGGCGCCAAGGCCGTCCGCCCCGACCCGACCGACCGCACGAGCCCCTCGACCGCGGCCGTCTGTGTCTATCCGGACATGGTGGCCACCGCGAAGGAGGCCGTCGCCGGTTCCTCCGTGAAGGTCGCCTCCGTCGCCACCGCGTTCCCGGCCGGCCGTGCCGCGCTCGCCGTGAAGCTGGCCGACGTGCGCGACGCGGTCGCCGCGGGCGCCGACGAGATCGACATGGTCATCGACCGCGGGGCGTTCCTCGCGGGCAACTACATGAAGGTGTACGACGAGATCGTCGCCGTGAAGGAGGCGTCCGGGGCGGCTCGCCTCAAGGTCATCTTCGAGACAGGCGAGCTGTCGACGTACGACAACATCCGCCGCGCGAGCTGGCTCGGCATGCTGGCCGGCGCGGACTTCATCAAGACGTCGACGGGCAAGGTCGCCGTCAACGCGACCCCCGCGAACACCCTGTTGATGCTGGAGGCGGTCCGCGACTTCCGCGCCCAGACCGGCATCCAGGTGGGCGTGAAGCCCGCGGGCGGTATCCGCACCTCCAAGGACGCCATCAAGTTCCTGGTCATCGTCAACGAGACGGCGGGCGAGGACTGGCTGGACAACCACTGGTTCCGCTTCGGCGCGTCCTCGCTCCTGAACGACCTGCTGATGCAGCGTCAGAAGCTGGCCACCGGCCGCTACTCCGGCCCCGACTACGTGACGGTGGACTGATCCACATGGCATCCACATCTGCATCCGCTTCCGTTTTTGAGTACGCACCGGCGCCCGAGTCCCGCTCGGTCGTCGACATCGCGCCCTCCTACGGCCTGTTCATCGACGGCGAGTTCACGGAAGCGGCGGACGGCAAGGTCTTCAAGACCGTCTCCCCCTCCACCGAAGAGGTCCTCTCCGAGATCGCCCAGGCGGGCGAGGCGGACGTCGACCGCGCGGTGCAGGCCGCCCGCAGGGCCTTCGAGAAGTGGTCGGCGCTGCCCGGCTCCGAGCGCGCGAAGTACCTGTTCCGCATCGCCCGGATCATCCAGGAGCGCAGCCGCGAACTGGCCGTCCTGGAAACCCTGGACAACGGCAAGCCCATCAAGGAGACGAGGGACGCCGACCTCCCCTTGGTCGCCGCGCACTTCTTCTACTACGCGGGCTGGGCCGACAAGTTGGACCACGCCGGCTTCGGCGCGAACCCCCAGCCGCTCGGTGTCGCGGGCCAGGTCATCCCCTGGAACTTCCCGCTCCTGATGCTGGCGTGGAAGATCGCCCCGGCACTGGCTACCGGCAACACGGTGGTGTTGAAGCCCGCCGAGACGACCCCCCTCTCGGCGCTCTTCTTCGCGGACATCTGCCGCCAGGCGGGCCTCCCCAAGGGTGTCGTCAACATCCTTCCGGGATACGGCGATTCGGGCGCCGCGCTGGTCGCGCACCCGGATGTGAACAAGGTCGCCTTCACCGGTTCCACGGCGGTCGGCAAGGCGATCGCACGCCAGGTGGCCGGCACGACCAAGAAGGTCACCCTCGAACTCGGCGGCAAGGGCGCGAACATCGTCTTCGACGACGCCCCCATCGACCAGGCCGTGGAGGGGATCGTCACCGGCATCTTCTTCAACCAGGGCCAGGTCTGCTGCGCGGGCAGCCGACTCCTCGTCCAGGAGTCCATCCAGGACGAGCTGTTGGACTCCCTGAAGCGGCGCCTCTCCACCCTCCGCCTCGGCGACCCGCTCGACAAGAACACGGACATCGGCGCGATCAACTCGGCCGAGCAGCTCGCACGGATCACCACACTCGTGGAACAGGGCGAGGCGGAAGGCGCCGAGCGCTGGTCCCCGTCCTGCGAACTCCCCTCCTCCGGCTACTGGTTCGCCCCGACGCTCTTCACGAACGTCACCCAGGCGCACACCATCGCCCGCGACGAGATCTTCGGCCCGGTGCTGTCGGTACTGACCTTCCGTACGCCCGAGGAGGCGGTCGCGAAGGCCAACAACAGCCAGTACGGCCTCTCCGCCGGCATCTGGACCGAGAAGGGCTCCCGCATCCTCGCGGTCGCGAGCAAGCTGCGCGCGGGCGTCATCTGGTCCAACACGTTCAACAAGTTCGACCCGACCTCGCCGTTCGGCGGCTACAAGGAGTCGGGCTACGGCCGCGAGGGCGGTCGCCACGGCCTGGAGGCGTACCTCGATGCCTGACGCACGACTGTCCGTCTTCAAGACCTACAAGCTGTACGTCGGCGGGAAGTTCCCGCGTTCCGAGAGCGGCCGGGTGTACGAAGTGACGGACCCCAAGGGCAAGTGGCTGGCGAACGCACCCCAGTCCTCCCGCAAGGACGCCCGCGACGCGGTCGTAGCGGCGCGCAAGGCGTTCGGCGGCTGGTCCGGCGCGACGGCGTACAACCGTGGCCAGATCCTCTACCGCATCGCCGAGATGCTGGAGGGCCGCAAGGACCAGTTCGCGCGTGAAGTCGCGGACGCGGAGGGCCTGTCGAAGTCGAAGGCTTCCGCGATCGTGGACGCGGCGATCGACCGCTGGGTCTGGTACGCGGGCTGGACCGACAAGATCGCACAGGTGGTTGGCGGCGCGAACCCGGTGGCGGGCCCGTACTTCAACCTCTCCTCCCCCGAACCGACGGGAGTAGTCACCGTCCTCGCGCCCCAGGAGTCCTCCTTCCTGGGCCTGATCTCGGTCATCGCCCCGGTGATCGCGACCGGCAACGCGGTCATCGTCATCGCGAGCGAGAACTCCCCGCTCCCCGCACTGTCGTTGGGCGAGGTCCTGGCCACCTCCGACCTCCCCGGCGGAGTCGTCAACGTCCTCTCCGGCAGGACGGCGGAGATCGCGGCCCCCCTCGCCGCCCACCAGGACGTCAACGCGATCGACTTGGCAGGCGCGGACGACGCACTCGCGAAGGAACTGGAGATCGCAGCAGCCGACAACCTCAAGCGAGTCCTCCGTCCACAGCCTGTGGATTACGCGGAGACTCCCGGCATCGACCGCCTGACAGCCTTCCTGGAAACAAAGACGGTCTGGCACCCCACGGGTTCGCTAGGAGCGAGCGGCTCCTCGTACTGAGCGGCCGAGGCACGCTCTTCAGGGGCGCGGGGAACTGCGCGACCAGCCACAACGGGCCGTCACCCGGCAACGAAACCGCAGCTCCCCCCCTCCCTCCCCCGTAATCCCTCAACCCCCCAACAACCCCGTCACCTGCCCAACCACCGGCATGCTCCCGATCGACTGAGCCTCAGCCACCGGCCCCGTCAACGCCTGCGAGGCCAACGGCTGAAAGTCCGCGAGCTGAGTGGCAACTCCGTTGTCGAGCGGGTCAACACCCGTACCGGCAAGGGGGTTGGGCTTGAGCCCGGCAACAGGCCCGGTGACATACCCGACCGTCCCGGTAAGCGCGCCCAGCCCCGCCGCGGGGTCGATCTTGCCCAGAGACGTGGGCCGCGTCCGCATCACGTCTACGACCGGCGCGGTGTCCGCGGCGGCCGACGCCGCCCCCGCACCGAGGGCGACTCCCGCGGTCGCGAGGGCGACGAGGGCCCGCTGGGCGGTCGGATGCTGGGGGGACGTGTGTCGTGCCATTGCTGGTGCCACCTTCTGGTGCGCAGGGTAATCAGGTCAGCACGAAGGGTAGTTGACGTGTGATGCGCGTTCCACTGCCGACCCGCGGGGTCGGCAGGACGTACGGAATGCGTCAAACTGGTGTCCCGTGAGCATCCTTTCCCCGTCACCGGCCCGTGTCGTGCTGCTGTGCGGCCCCTCGGGTTCCGGCAAGTCCCTCGTCTCCGCCCGGTCCGGCCTCCCCGTGCTGCGGCTCGACGACTTCTACAAAGAGGGCGACGACCCGACGCTGCCGCAGGTGGCGGGGAGTTCGGACATCGACTGGGACCACCCCGACTCCTGGGACGCGGACGTCGCGGTCGCCGCGATCGTCGAGCTGTGCCGCACGGGCCGTACGGACGTGCCGGTCTACGACATCTCGCTCAGCGCCCGCACGGGCACGGAGGCGGTCGATGTGGGCCGGACCCCGTTGTTCATAGCGGAGGGCATCTTCGCCGCCGAGGTCATCACCCGGTGCCAGGAGCTGGGTGTCCTCGCGGACGCGCTGTGCCTGAGCCGGGGTCCGATGCGCACCTTCCGGCGCCGCTTCCTGCGGGATCTCCGGGAGGGCCGTAAGTCCGTGCCGTTCCTGTTGCGGCGCGGGTGGCGGCTGATGCGTCTTGAGCGCTCGATCGTGGCCCGGCAGACCGGACTCGGCGCGTACGCCTGCGACAAGGACGAGGCGCTGGGGCGGCTGGCCGCGGCGGCGGTGGGCCGGCGCCCGGCACGAATCAGTCCGGCGTCTTCTCCGTCATAGGACCGCAACCATCGATTGAGGCACCACGACGGCGAGCAACCAGGTCCGCGAGAGCGGCGCCGGTTCAGGCGCAAAAAAAGCGGGACTGGACGGACCCCCCGGCCCTCCAGTCCCGCTCTCCCCGTTCCCCCGTGGTACTTCCCCCGTGCTTTCCCCCCATGGTCCCCGTGACCCCGTCGGCACCCCCCGGTACCGATCCCCCGTGGTCCCCCCGGACCTCCCCCGTTACCTACTCCCCCCCGACCCTCAGGCGACAAGCTCCCCGAAGGCGTCCTCCTCGTCACGGCCGAAGCTGAGGACCTCGTCCTCGCGCATGCGGCGGAGCGACCGCCAGATGCTGGACTTCACCGTGCCGACACTGATGTCGAGGATCTCCGCGATCTCCGGGTCCGTGCGGCCCTCGTAGTAGCGGAGGACCAGCATGGTGCGCTGGAGTTCCGGCAGCCGGGACAGCGCCTGCCACAGGACCGCGCGCAGTTCCGTGCCGCGCATCGCGTCCGTGTCGCCGGGCGTCTCCGGCAGCTCCTCGGTCGGGTACTCGTTCAGCTTGCGGCGGCGCCACGCGCTGATGTGCAGGTTCGTCATGGTGCGGCGGAGGTAGCCCCCGACCGCGGCCTTGTCGCTGATCCGGTCCCACGCCTTGTACGTCGAGAACAGCGCGCTCTGCAGCAGGTCCTCGGCCTCGAAGCGGTCGCCGGTCAGGTGGTAGGCGGTTGCGTACAGGGAGGCGCGGCGCTCCTGGACGTAGGCGGTGAACTCCGCCTCCGACAGCGAGCGACGCTCCCCCGTGTCCTCCCTGTACGCGCTTCCCCCGTGCGCTTCCCCCGTGTGCGCGTCAACCACCGTCATGAACCCGGTGTGCTGACGCCCGGCACCGCGAACGCACCCCCGCCCGCTCACGGCACCGGACTTCTCGGAACCCCGGGTGACGTCGTGCAGACGCGTGATGACTGCGTTGTTGCTGGTGCTGTGCAGCGTGTTCATCTCGCGCCCCCCGTAGTGGACTTGCCCGGTGTTCGGATGTTCCGGCGTGGTTCCTTGCCTGTGCCGAAAATCCTGCCGGGGTCACTTCATGGGCTTGTCCGCCGACTGTCACAGACCTGTCACAGGGGTCGGTCTCTGTAGCTGCCCTCAGAAAACGGACAGTCCGGTCACAGAAAAGGGCGCTACGGGGGCGCACACATACCTACAAGGGCTACGTACACGTACAGGTGTCGAAACCCCACCCCCACATGGGCCAGAATGAGGCCCGTGCCTTCCCTGTTGCTGATCGAGGACGACGACGCCATCCGGACGGCCCTGGAGCTCTCGCTGACGCGCCAGGGACACCGGGTAGCCACCGCTGCCAGCGGCGAGGACGGTCTGAAGCTGTTGCGTGAGCAGCGGCCGGACCTGATCGTGCTGGATGTGATGCTGCCCGGCATCGACGGTTTCGAGGTGTGCCGTCGTATCCGGCGCACGGACCAGCTGCCGATCATTCTGCTCACAGCGCGCTCCGACGACATCGACATCGTCGTCGGATTGGAGTCCGGTGCCGACGACTACGTGGTCAAACCCGTGCAGGGGCGCGTCCTGGACGCCCGCATCCGGGCCGTGCTGCGGCGCGGCGAGCGGGAGGCCAACGACGCGGCGTCGTTCGGTTCGCTCGTCATCGACCGGGCCGCGATGACCGTCACGAAGAACGGCGAGGACCTCCAACTCACGCCCACCGAGCTGCGGTTGCTGCTCGAACTGAGCCGGCGGCCCGGACAGGCCCTGTCCCGGCAGCAGTTGCTGCGCCTGGTGTGGGAGCACGACTACCTCGGCGACTCGCGCCTGGTGGACGCCTGTGTCCAGCGGCTGCGCGCCAAGGTCGAGGACATCCCCTCGTCCCCGACCCTCATCCGTACCGTGCGCGGCGTCGGCTACCGCCTGGACTCGCCTCAGTGACCGACGCACCAGGGGGGATCCGCGGCTGGCGCCCGGGTCGTAAGGGAGTTCTGTGGCGGCTGCGGTTCACCAGCCTGCGCCTCAGGCTGGTCGTGGTCTTCGGCCTGGTCGCACTGACCGCCGCCGTGTCCGCGTCCGGCATCGCCTACTGGCTCAACCGCGAGGCCGTCCTCACCCGCGCCCAGGACGCCGTACTGCGCGACTTCCGGCAGGAGATGCAGAACCGCGCGGGCGCCCTGCCCGCGCACCCCACGCAGGACGAACTGATGCGCACCGCGGGCCAGATGGCCAACAGCAGCCAGCGCTTCAGCGTCCTGCTCGTCGGCGAGGACACGAACGACAAGGCGGTCTACGGCAACTCGGGCGGCCTGAACGGCTTTTCGCTGGAGGACGTGCCCAAGTCGCTGCGTACGGCGGTGAACAAGCAGCAGTCGGTGACCGACGGCAACAAGGAGCCGTACCACCTGTACTGGCAGCGGGTCACCGAGCACGGCACGCCGTATCTGGTGGCCGGGACGCGGATGATCGGCGGCGGGCCGACCGGCTACATGCTCAAGTCCCTTGAGCCGGAGGCGAAGGACCTCAACTCCCTCGCCTGGTCGCTGGGTATCGCCACCGGGCTGGCGCTGATCGGTTCCGCGCTGCTCGCGCAGGCCGCCGCGACGACCGTCCTCAAGCCCGTGCACCGGCTCGGCATCGCCGCGCGCCGGCTCGGCGAGGGCAAGCTCGACACCCGGCTGCGGGTCTCCGGTACGGATGAACTCGCCGAGCTGGCACGGACGTTCAACCAGACCGCCGAGGCGCTGGAGAAGCGGGTCGCCGACATGGCCGCCCGCGACGACGCCTCGCGCCGGTTCGTCGCCGACATGTCGCACGAGCTGCGCACCCCATTGACCGCGATCACGGCGGTGGTCGAGGTGCTGGAGGAGGAACTCGACGCCGAGACCGGCAGCGTGGACCCGATGATCGAGCCCGCCGTACGGCTCGTCGTCAGCGAGACCAAGCGGCTCGGCGACCTCGTCGAGAACCTGATGGAGGTCACCCGCTTCGACGCGGGCACCGCCCGGCTCGTCCTCGACGACGTCGACCTCGCCGACCAGATCACCGCGTGCATCGACGCCCGCGCCTGGCTGGACGCGGTCGACCTGGACGCCGAGCGGGGCATCCACTCCCGGCTCGACCCGCGCCGCCTCGACGTCATCCTCGCCAACCTCATCGGCAACGCCCTCAAGCACGGCGGCTCGCCGGTCCGGGTGTCGGTGCGGCTGGAGGACGACGAACTCGTCATCGCCGTACGGGATCACGGCCCGGGCATCCCCGAGGACGTCCTGCCGCACGTCTTCGACCGCTTCTACAAGGCGAGCGCCTCCCGGCCGCGCTCCGAGGGCAGCGGCCTGGGTCTCTCCATCGCCCTGGAGAACGCCCGATTCCACGGCGGCGGGATCACCGCCGCCAACTCCCCCGAGGGCGGCGCCGTGTTCACCCTGCGGCTGCCGCGGGACGCCTCCGCGCTCACGGAGGAGCCCGGCGCCGAGAACGGCGAGAAGAGCGAGGGCGCCGGCCCCGAGGAGACTGCGTCATGAACGTACGACGCCGCTACGGCACCGCACTGGCCCTTCCGTTCCTCGGCCTGCTGCTCGCCGGGTGCGGGATCCGGGCCACCGAGGTGCCGACCGACTTCGGGGCCGCGCCGTCCCGGGTGCCGTGCACACTCACCGAGCCGGACGTGTCGCCGCAGGCCGCGCGCGGGGTGCCCGTGCAGGTGTTCCTGCTGTGCGGGTCGTCGCTGGTGACCGTCGACCGGGCCGTACAGGTGCCGGACGGCACGGCGGACGCGCAGCGGCGGGTGATCGTGGCGCAGGGGCTGCTGGACCAGCTCGCCCAGGCGCCGTCCTCGGGCGAGCGGGACGCCGGTTACACGACCGACGTGCGCAGCGGCATGACGGTGAGCGGGCCGGGCGTCAAGGATCCCAAGGACGCGCTGCGGCTGAGCAATTCACCGGCCGACCTCACGTCGTACGCGCTCGCCCAGCTCGTCTGTACGTTCTCCGACTCGGCCGCGGCCGAGGGCGACGGCTCCGTGATCCTCGGCGGCCCGGACGCCGCGCCCCTGCGCCGCTACGAGTGCACGGACGACGTCCGCACCGACCCCGGCACCAAGGCACCGCCGTCCAGCGAGGTGACCGGCGGCTGAAGCCGCGTGCGCCCCGGAGGTGAACGGGGCGCGAAAAGGGGCGTGTGGCGCAGGCCTCACCCTGGTGCTTGGCACCTACCCGGAACCGATCGTGCCGGAGAGGGCGTCTTGTGGTGCGTGCAGCGTGAAGGCTCCATCGGCGGCAGCGCCGCGATTCGCATCCGTGTGACAGGAGGTGTCCTCCTCGTCGCACATCTCGTGCTCGTCGCCTGGGTCACACTGCGCCCCCGGGACGTCCCCTGGATGATGCCCCCGAATCTGCACCCACTGGCCAGCATCCGGGCGGATCTGGCCATGGGCTGGCCGGAGGCGTCGAAGCGGATCGGTGAGGGCCTCGCCCTGCTGGCCCCGCTGGGTGTCCTGCTCCCGACGGTCAGCGGCAGACTCCATGTCTCCCCGCTCGCGTCCTTCGTCCGTACGGTCGCTGCGGGCGCCCTGATCTCCCTGGGCATCGAACTGCTGCAGACCGGGGTGCCGGGCCAGGTCGTCGACATCGACTCGCTGCTCATGAACACGGTCGGTGTGGCCCTCGCGCACGCCGCGGTCGTCCCGGCCGCCCGTGCCTGGCTCCGTCGCCGGGTGGAGAGTCCCCTCCCCGCGACCGTCCTTCAGGAGGAAGCGTCTCAGGGGCGGACCCCGACGATTCCCAGGGTCGGCATCGCACCGTAGAGCGACGCGGGGCGGGCGGCGGCTCCGTACGGTTGAAGACAGATGAGGCAGCCGCAGGGGAGGCCTCGGAGAGACGCTCACGAAGGAGCCCACCATGGCCGCCATTGCCCGCCCCACCCAAGGCCGCATGATCGGCGGAGTGTGCGCAGCGCTGGCGCGGCGCTTCGGTACCTCCGCGACCACGATGCGGGTGATCTTCCTGCTCTCGTGTCTGCTGCCCGGTCCGCAGTTCCTGCTCTACATCGCGCTGTGGATCCTGTTCCCGTCCGAGGACAAGGTGCGCACCGAGGCCTGGTGAGGCTCCGGCCCCCGTGCCCCGATCCGCGCGTACGCCGATGGGGCGCACCCTCTCGTCCGGGGGTGCGCCCCATCGGCGCGTTCAGGGGGCGGGGCTCAGCCCAGCGGGACGCCGTTCAGCGGCAGGCCGTGCGTGGGCAGGCCCGTGTTCGACAGCGGGAGGCCGCCCAGCAGACCGGCGACGGGCGCGGTCGGGCCGTCGGAGAGGACCTTCTCGGCGGCCGGCTGCACAGCGGACAGACCACCGGCGAGGGCGGGCTGCGCCTGGCTCAGCGCCTGGCCGGCACCCGGCAGCGCCTTGGCGACGTTCTCGGCGGGCAGCGTGTGGGTCACGGCACCCAGCGCCTGGGTGGCGTCCGGCACCGCCGGAGCCGCGCTCGCGGCACCCGCGCCTACGGCGGCGAAGGCAGCACCGAGGGCGGCGACACCGAGGGTCTTGGCAGCAGACTGCTTCATGGTGAATGCGTCCTTGAATGGGAAGACGGGGAATGTGAGCGGTCCAAGACCGTAAACACGCGGAGGCACCCGCCGCAAACACCGAAATGCGGACGGATGGTGAACGCCCGCCCGCATTCCGGTCCTCCCCCTCAGCCCTGTTCAGCCCTCTTCTGCCACAGAACCGCTGGTGGAGGCGGTCTGCCGGAACAGCCATTCGGATTTAAGCTCGGCATATCCGGGCTTGATCACGTCATTGATCATGGCGAGTCGTTCATCGAAAGGAATGAATGCTGACTTCATAGCATTGACGGAGAACCACTGCATGTCGTCGAGCGAATAACCGAACGCCTCGACAAGGTGCTCGAATTCCTTGCTCATGCTGGTGTGCGACATGAGGCGATTATCGGTATTGACCGTGGCGCGGAAGTGCAGCCGACGCAGCAGCCCGATGGGGTGCTCGGCGTAGGAGTCGGCGGCGCCGGTCTGGAGGTTGGAGCTGGGGCACAGCTCCAGCGGGATGCGCTTGTCGCGCACGTACGACGCGAGCCGGCCGAGCTCGACGGACCCGTCCTCCTTCACCTGGATGTCGTCGATGATGCGCACCCCGTGCCCGAGCCGGTCGGCGCCGCACCACTGCAGCGCCTGCCAGATCGACGGCAGCCCAAAAGCTTCACCGGCGTGGATCGTAAAGTGATTGTTCTCGCGCTTCAGATACTCGAAGGCGTCCAGGTGCCGGGTGGGCGGGAACCCGGCCTCCGCGCCCGCGATGTCGAAGCCGACGACGCCCAAGTCGCGGTAGCGGTTGGCGAGTTCGGCGATCTCCAGGGAACGGGCCGCATGCCGCATGGCGGTGAGCAACGCCCCGACGCGAATCCGCCGCCCGCTCTCCCGCGCGAGCAACTCCCCTTGCCGGAAACCCTCGTTGACGGCCTCGACGACCTCTTCGAGGCTGAGCCCGCCGTCGAGGTGCTGCTCGGGCGCGTACCGCACCTCCGCGTAGACGACACCGTCCTCGGCGAGGTCCTCGGCGCACTCGCGGGCCACGCGGATCAACGCGTCCCGGGTCTGCATCACGGCGACCGTGTGCGAGAAGGTCTCCAAGTACCGTTCCAGCGAACCGGAGTCGGCGGCCTCGGCGAACCACACGCCGAGCTTGTCCGGGTCGGTCTCGGGGAGTCCGGTGTACCCGGCGTCCCGCGCGAGTTCGACGATCGTCCCCGGGCGGAGACCGCCGTCGAGGTGGTCGTGCAGCAGAACCTTCGGCGCCCGGCGGATCTGGTCCGGCGTCGGGGTGTTCGGGGTGCTCTGGCTCGTCATTTCCGCACTCTAACTCCTACGCGCGTAGATCACCTGTTGTACGAATCCGTCGATACGTAACGGTGACCGCGCGGAAGGATGGCGTACACGCTCGCTTCTGACACTGTTCTGTCATGGCACAGCAAGCGACGCCGGTCAGGACGGCCCGGCTGGGGAGAGCGCTCGGTCCCGAACCGACCTCGGTGAGCGGCGTGGTGCTGCTGCTCCCCGGTGGCGAGGAGGTGTCCAGCCGCAGACCCTCCCCCATGTTGGCGACGGCCTCCGTACGGACGTTGGGGCGCCGACTGGCCCGCGCGGGCGCGGGTGACGGGCTCGCCGCGCATGTCGTCCACTACCGCGTACGCGGCTGGAACGGCAGCGAGGCACAGCTCGCGCACGACGCGGCCTGGGCGGTGGAGGAGGTCGTACGGCGGTACGGGGACGTGCCCGTGTGTCTCACCGGGATCGACATGGGCGCCCGCGCGGCGTTGCGCTCCGCGGGGCACGAGGCGGTGAACTCCGTTGTGGCGCTGGCTCCTTGGCTGCCCGAACAGGATGTCGCGGCGCCACCCGAACCGGTGAAGCAGCTCGCGGGGCGGCGGGTCCTGATCGTGCACGGCACGAACGACGAACGGACCGATCCCGAGCTGTCGTTCAGGTTGGCGGCCCGGGCGAAGAAGGCGAACCGGGACATCTGCCGGTTCGAAGTGCACTCGGATGGCCATGGGTTGCATCAGCATCGGCAGGAAGTGCACGCGCTGGCCGAGGACTTCGTGATGGGGGCGTTGTTCGGGCGGGCGTTTTCGCGGCCTGTTGAGGATGCGTTGATGGCTCCGCCGCCGTTGGGTTTGCGGATGCCGTTGGCTGCGGGGTTTGGGCGGTCGCTTCGTAGGGGTTGAGGTTTCGGTTCGGAGTGCGGGCCCGGTGGGGGCTGGTCGCGCCCACGCGGCGGAGCCGCAAATTGACACAGCCCCGCGCCCCTTAAGGTGAATGCGCCTACGTGGGGAGCAAGTTGCCCTTTCTTGCGAGTAGGAACTGCTTGAAGGCTGCCACTGGCGGGGTGTCCGGGTGGCCGTCCAGCCACGCCACACCGATCTCTCTTACCGCCCTCGGAGCTGTGACCGTCAGCTCCGCAACTCCCGGGCGGGGTACGGCCGGTGGAGGCAGGAGGGCTACTCCCAGGCCCGCCGCCACCAGGCCCCGTAGGGTCTCCGCCTCCTCTCCCTCGAAGGCGATCTTCGGGCGGAAGCCGGCCTCCTTGCAGACGGCGTCGGTGATGCTGCGGAGGCCGTAGCCGGGTTCCAGGGTCACGAAGGTCTCGTCGGCCGCCTCCGCGAGGCGGATCCGCTTCCGCGTGGCCAGGCGGTGGTCGGCCGGGACGACTAGGCGGAGTTTCTGTACGTCGAGGCGGTGGGCCACTACGTCGGAGGCGTCGAGGGTGGGGGAGGTCAGGAGGCAGAGGTCCAGTTCGCCGGCGCGTAGCCGCTCCAGCATGGCCTCGCCGTAGTTCTGGACGAGGCTGAAGCGGACGCGGGGGTGGTCGGCGCGGAAGGCGCGGATGAGGCCGGGGACGGTTTCCGAGCCGAGGGTGTGGAGGAAGCCGAAGGCGACCTTGCCGGTGGCGGGGTCGGCGTCGGCCCGGACCTCGTCGGCGGCCTTCTCGATCTCGGCGAGGGCGCGCTCGACGGAGGTGAGGAAGGTGCGCCCGGCGGGGGTCAACGACACCGTGCGGCCTCTGCGCGCGAACAGGTCCACGCCCAGGTCCTGTTCGAGGCGGACCATCGCCCGCGACAGGGTGGACTGCGGGACCTGCATCTCCTGCGCGGCCCGCGTGACGTGTTCGGTGCGGGCGACGCCGGCGAAGTACGCGAGGCGGGGCGCGAGCAGCGCGACGATGTCTTCTGTGTCACCGGACGGTGACAGGTGAGCCTGTGAGCTGTACTGATGCACCATGGGAACGATTATGACGTTTCCGTGCATTGGACGGATCAGCGGGCGGCTACGTAACTTCGAAGCATGCCTTCCGCCGATACCGGGGCGTCCACCGTCGTGGCCGCCACCAGCCCCGTCCCCGACTCCGACTCACGGCTGACGCCGGGTGGTCCCGGCTATCGCCGGATGAGCTTCGCGCTCTTCCTCGCGGGCGTGGCGACCTTCGCGCTCCTCTACTCCACACAGGCGCTGCTGCCGCTGATCTCCTCCGGTTTCGCGGTGTCGGCGAGTGCGGCGAGCTGGACGGTGGCGGCGGCGACGGGTGGGCTCGCGTTGTTCGTCCTGCCGATGAGCGCGCTGTCGGAGCGTTTTGGACGTCGTACGGTCATGACGGCATCGTTGGTGGTCGCGGTGAGCCTCGGAGTGCTGGTGCCGTTCGCGCCGTCGCTGGGCGCGTTGGTGGCGTTGCGGTTTCTCCAGGGGGCCGCGCTGGCCGGGCTGCCCGCCTCGGCGACGGCGTATCTGGCGGAGGAGGTGCGGCCGAAGGCGCTGGTCACGGCGATCGGGCTGTTCGTGGCCGGTAACAGCGTCGGCGGGATGAGCGGCCGGGTCATCACCGGGTGGGTCGCGCAGGAGTGGGGCTGGCGGGTCGCAGTCGGGGTGATCGGTCTGATCGCGGTCGGCTGCGCCATCGCCTTCCGGCTGCTGCTTCCCGCCCCGCGGCACTTCACGCCGGGTTCGTTGCGCCCGCGCGTCCTGGCCCGCACGGTCCGCGACCACCTCGCGAACCCGCTGCTGTGCCGGCTGTACGCGATCGGCGCCCTGTTCATGACGGTCTTCGGCGGCGTCTACACCGTCATCGGCTACCGCCTCACCGAGGCCCCCTTCTCCCTCCCCCAGGGCATCATCGGCTCGATCTTCCTGGTGTATCTGGTGGGGACCGTGTCGGCGTCCACGGCGGGGCGGCTGGTCGGTCGGCTGGGGCGCCGGGGTGCCTTGTACCTGGCGGGCGGTACGACGGCGGCGGGCCTTGTGGTCTCCCTCGCCGATTCGCTCCCCCTGGTGCTGCTCGGCCTGGTCCTCATCACGGCGGGCTTCTTCGCGGGGCACGCGGTCGCGTCCTCGGCGGTCAGCAAGACGGCGACGACGGGGCGTGCGCAGGCGTCGGCTCTGTATCAGTCCGCGTACTACATCGGGTCCAGCACGGGCAGTACGGTCGGCGCGATGGCGTTCCACGCGGGGGGCTGGGCCGGGACGGTGGGCGTGGGGGTGCTCGCGGTGGCGGGGGTTGTGACGATCACTGTGTTGGGGTCGCGGGCGGCGCGGACGCAACGGGCGCTGGCACCGATCAGCCCGTCCGGCGCCTGAGGACGGGGCTCCACACCAATACCGGGTGCCCGGTTACCGCTCTGACCTGCACGTTCGTTCACTCCTCGCGCCATTGTCAGTGGGCTGCGCTACGTTTCGGGGTAAGGGAAGAACGGCCACAGGGGTGGGTGGGCGAGACCATGAGTGACAGCGTTGTGACTACGACGGACGACCTCGATGTCAGGCTGGAGAAACACCGCGTCGAGTTGACCGGGTACTGCTACCGCATGCTCGGCTCGTCCTTCGAGGCCGAGGACGCGGTGCAGGACACGATGGTCCGCGCCTGGCGGAACTACGAGAAGTTCGAGGGCCGGTCCAGTCTCCGTTCCTGGCTGTACCGGATCGCCACGAACGTCTGCCTGGACATGCTGTCCGCCGGCAACAAGCGGGCACGGCCCGTCGACCTCAGCGACTCCACCCCGCTCGCGCAGGCCGCGCTGTCGCCCCGCGCGGACAACACCTGGCTGGAGCCGATGCCCGACGCGCGCGTGCTGCCGACCGTCGCCGACCCCGCGGAGGCCGCCGTGGCCAAGGAGTCCGTACGGCTCGCGTTCATGGCCGCCCTGCAGCAACTGCCGCCCAAACAACGGGCGGTGCTGATCCTGCGCGAGGTGCTGGCCTGGCGGGCGAACGAGGTCGCCGAGCTGCTCGACACCTCGGTCGCATCGGTCAACAGCGCGTTGCAGCGGGCCCGGGCGACCCTCGCCGAGCGGGACGACAAGGCGGCCGACGCGGCCGTCTCCGACCCGCTCGACGAGGAGCAGCAGAAGCTTCTTGAGCGGTACGTCGCGGCCTTCGAGGGCTACGACATGGCCGCGCTCACCGCGCTGCTGCACGAGGACGCCATCATGACGATGCCGCCGTTCGACCTGTGGCTCACCGGCCACGACGACATCACGGGCTTCATGACGACGATCGGTTCCGCCTGCGAGGGATCGCGACTGATCCCGGTGCAGGTGAACGGTCTGCCGGGCTTCGCCCAGTACAAGCCGGACCCGGAGGCGGGTGGTTACGCGCCCTGGGCGGTCCAGATCCTGGAGATCTCAGACGGCGGGCTCACCGGGTTCCACTTCTTCCTGGACACCAAGCGCTGGTTCCCGCTGTTCGACCTGCCCCTCCATCTCGAAGCGGAGTCCGACCAGGTCGAGGAGGGCGCGTAGTTCGGGGGCGGGGGCGCGGAGTCTGATCCGGCCGCCCCCGGTCCGCCGGGCGGTGAGTTGCAGCCGGGCCAGGAGATCGACGGTACCGAGGCCCGGCGGCCCGGGCCCGACGACCTCGACCAGGACCACTCCGGCGCCGGTCGTCTCCATCAGTGCCCGCACCTCGGCGCACAGCCCCGCCACCTCGTCACGGGTGACGGGGCGGGCCGGCACGAGTACAGCGGGTGTCTTGGCGTCCACGATCGGTAGACCGGGTGGGCGGTCGTAACTCATCGGGGGCGACCGCCTAGGTTTGCTGTATGCCCCACGGATCAGCCCCGCCCTGGATACCCGACGCCCTCCCGCGCGCCGAAGTCGGTGCCGAGGGGGTGCCGTGCAGGGGGTGCTGACCGGGTTCGCGGTCATCGGTGTGGTCATCGCGGTCGGCTATCTGATCGGCCTGCGTGGTTCCCTCGGCGAACACGGGCGGGACGTCCTGACCAAGCTGGCCTTCAATGTCGCGTCCCCGGCGCTGCTGTTCACGACCCTCGCGCGGGCCGATCTGTCGGTGATCTTCTCCAGTGGGCTGCTCGTGACGGTGCTGAGCACGGCTGCGGTGGCGGGGGTGTTCGTGGTGGTGGGGGTCGTACGGGGCTGGGGTGTCGGCCGTACGACGATCGGGGCGCTGTGTTCGAGTTACGTCAACTCCGGCAACCTCGGGATTCCGATCTCGGTGTACGTCCTGGGCAATGCGTCGCTGGTGGCGCCGGTGATGTTGTTCCAGCTGGTGGTGGTGAGCCCGCTGGCGTTGACGGTCCTCGATCTTTCGGGGGCGGGTGAGAAGGGGCCTTTGTGGCTGCGGCTGCTTACGCCGCTGCGGAATCCGGTTGCGGTGGGGTCTCTTGCGGGGGTTGCGGTTGCGGGGATCGGGGTTCATGTTCCGGGCCCGGTGCTGGATCCGCTCACCCTGATCGGGAACATGGCTGTGCCGGCGGTGTTGATCGGGTTCGGGATTTCGCTGCGGGGAAGTGCGGTTCCTGCGCGGGGCGTTGAGCGGGGGCCGGTGTTGTTGTCGGTTGCGCTGAAGTCGGTGGGGCAGCCGGTGATTGCGTGGGCGTTGGCTGTGGCTGTGTTCGGTATTCACGGGGCGGGGTTGCTCGACGTGGTGGTGACGTCGGCGTTGCCTGCTGCGCAGAACCTGTATACGTACGCGAGTCGGTATCGGGTGGGTGAGGGGTTGGCTCGGGACTCGATCCTGCTGTCCACGGTGTTGTCGGTGCCGGTGTTGGTGGGGATTGCTGCGCTGCTTGGGTAGGTGCGGTTGTTGGTTTTCTGCGGGTGCGTTGTGGCTGGTCGCGCCCACGCGGCGGAGCCGCAAATTGACACAGCCCCGCGCCCCTGGGTGGGCAAGGGTGGCCGGAACCGAAAGCTCAGCTCCCTCCCTGCGCCCCCGAAATGCCGTAAAGCGGAAGGGGCCGGAACCCTCGAAGTCCCAGCCCCTCCCCCGCAGCCAACAACCAACCACCGATCAGGCGATGCGCTCCAGCACCACCGGCGAAGCCGTGAACTTGGTTCCCTCGGCGCCGATGTCGTAGGAACCCTTCACCGCCTCCAGGGCGTACTCGAAGCGCTCCGGTGTGTCCGTGTGCAGGGTCAGCAGGGGCTGGCCCGCTGTCACCACGTCTCCCGGCTTGGCGTGCATCTCCACTCCCGCGCCCGCCTGCACCGGGTCCTCCTTGCGCGCACGCCCCGCGCCGAGGCGCCACGCGGCGATGCCGATGTCGTAGGCGTCGAGGCGGGTCAGGACTCCCGACGTCGAAGCCGTCACCACGTGCTGCTCACGCGCCACCGGCAACGCCGCGTCCGGGTCTCCGCCCTGCGCCGCGATCATCCGGCGCCACACGTCCATCGCGGAACCGTCCGCCAGGGCCTTCGCCGGGTCGGCGTCCTTCACGCCGGCCGCGTCGAGCATCTCTCGGGCCAACGCGATCGTCAGTTCCACCACATCGGACGGGCCGCCGCCTGCCAGGACCTCTACCGACTCCCTGACTTCGAGGGCGTTGCCTGCCGTCAGGCCCAGCGGGGTGCTCATGTCCGTCAGCAGCGCTACCGTCTTCACGCCGTGGTCCGTGCCCAGACCCACCATCGTCGACGCCAACTCCCGCGCGTCCTCGATCGTCTTCATGAACGCGCCCGTGCCGACCTTCACGTCCAGGACCAAGGAGCCCGTGCCCTCGGCGATCTTCTTCGACATGATCGAGGAAGCGATCAGCGGGATCGCCTCCACCGTGCCCGTCACGTCCCGCAGCGCGTACAGCTTCTTGTCCGCCGGAGCCAGGCCGTCGCCCGCCGCGCAGATCACCGCGCCGGTCGTGTCCAGTACGTGCAGCATCTCCTCGTTGGAGAGCAGCGCGCGCCAGCCGGGGATCGACTCCAGCTTGTCCAAGGTGCCGCCGGTGTGGCCGAGGCCTCGGCCCGAGAGCTGGGGGACCGCCGCGCCGCAGGCCGCGACCAAGGGCGCCAGGGGGAGCGTGATCTTGTCGCCGACTCCGCCCGTCGAGTGCTTGTCGGCCGTCGGGCGGGACAGGGACGAGAAGTCCATGCGCTCGCCGGAGGCGATCATCGCGGCGGTCCAGGTGGCGATCTCGCGGCGGTTCATGCCGTTGAGGAGGATCGCCATGTTGAGGGCGGCCATCTGGTAGTCGGCCACCTCCCCGCGGGTGTACGCGTCGATGACCCAGTCGATCTGCTCGTCGCTCAGTTCACCGCGGTCCCGCTTGGTGCGGATGACGGAGATGGCGTCCATCGAGACTTGCGCCATGGCTTGGCTTTCCTTCCGAACGTTCAGAAAATGTGCGGCCCCGCTGAGGGAGAGGAACCAACTCAGCGGGGCCGTACGGGAGTTACCTGGTGAGATGGTCCGGCCCGAAGGCCTGCGGGAGCATCTCCGAGAGCGGCAGGACGCCCGCCGGTGTCTCCACCAGCAGGCCGGGGCCGCCGAACTCGTACAGCAGCTGGCGGCAGCGGCCGCACGGGACGAGGATGTCGCCCTTGCCGTCGACGCACGTGAAGTGGGTCAACCGGCCGCCACCCGTGCGCTGGAGGTCGGAGACCAGTCCGCACTCGGCGCACAGGCCGAGGCCGTACGACGCGTTCTCCACGTTGCAGCCGGAGACCGTGCGGCCGTCGTCGACGCGGGCGGCGACCCCTACGGGATAGCCCGAGTACGGCGCGTACGCGTGGGACATCGCCTCCCGCGCCTCCGCCCGCAGCTCGTCCCAGTCGACGGCCAACTCGGCGGCGGGCGAGGTCACTTGCCCTGTCCCTTCCGGTACGGCAGGCCGTCCGCCTTCGGCATCCGCAGGTGCTGCGCGGACAGCGAGAGCACCAGCAGGGTGACGATGTAGGGGCTGGCGCCGACCAGTTGGGTCGGAACCTGGTCGGTCGTGGCGTACCAGACGAACATCAGGGCCGCGATGACTGCCGTGACGACGGCGGGGACGTAGCGCTTCTTCCAGACCATGTACGCGCAGCCCGCGACGAGCAGGAAGCCGATCAGCAGGATCAGGGCGTGGACGTTGGTGGCGCCGCCGCGCAGGTTGAGGCTGTCGGTGTAGCCGAACAGGCCCGCGCCGAGGGCGAGTCCGCCCGGCATCCAGTTGCCGAAGATCATCGAGGCGAGGCCGATGTAGCCGCGGCCGCCGGTCTGGCCGTCGAGGTAGACGTTCGAGGCGACGATCGACAGGAAGGCGCCGCCGAGACCGGCGAAGCCGCCGGAGATGATCACGGCGATGTACTTGTACTTGTAGACGTTCACACCCAACGACTCGGCGGCCACCGGGTTCTCACCGCAGGAGCGGAGGCGGAGGCCGAAGGCGGTGCGCCACAGGATCCACCAGGTGGCCGGGACCAGCGCCACCGCGATGACGGTGAGCGGGGAGAGGTCGGTGATCAGACCGCCGATCAGGCCCGCGAGGTCCGAGATCAGGAACCAGTGCTTCTCGTTGAGCGTGTCCAGCCAGCTCGACAGTCCTGGGATGTCGAAGGTGCCCAGGGAGTCGATCGGTGGGGACTGCTTGGCGGAGCCCTGCTCGGTGTTGGCGAAGGTGAACTTCGAGAGGTAGCGGGTGGTGCCCAGCGCCAGGATGTTGATGGCGACACCGGAGACGATGTGGTTGACGTTGAACGTCACCGTGGCGATCGCGTGCAGCAGCGCGCCGAGGCAGCCGCCGATGATGCCGAAGACGATGCCGACCCACGGGCCCCACTGGTAGCCGGCCCAGGCGCCGAACCAGGTGCCGAGGATCATCATGCCTTCGAGGCCGATGTTGACGACGCCCGCGCGCTCGGCCCAGAGGCCGCCGAGACCGGCGAGGCCGATCGGCACGGCGGCGCGCAGGGCCGTGGACATCTGGCCGGTGGACGTGATGCCGTCCGCGCCCGTGATCAGGCGGACGATCGACGTGAGGATGAGCGCGCCCGCGATGATCAGCAGGAGCACGGGGAGCGAGAAACGGCGGCCGCCCTTGCCGGGCTGCTGCGCCTGCGGCTTGGCGATGGTCGCGGTACTCATCGGGCCGCCACCTCCTTCTTCTCGGAGTTGTTCCGGGCGGCAGCGGCGAGTTCCTCACCGACGCGCTTCTGCTGGCGGCGCAGGCCCCAGGTGCGGACGACCTCGTACGAGATGACGACCGCGAAGACGATCAGGCCCTGCATGATCGTCGCGATCTCCTTCTGGTACGCGACCGGGGTCGCGTAGTCCAGGGCGGGCGACGCCTTGTCGAGGAAGGCCCAGAGGAGGGCGGCGAGGGCGATGCCGCCGGGGTTGTTGCGGCCGAGGAGGGCGATGCCGATGGCGGTGAAGCCGAGGCCCTCGGGGAAGGTGAGGCTGTAGGTGTGGCTGTCGCCGAGGAGCAGCGGCAGACCGGCGAGGCCCGCGACACCGCCGGAGATCAGCATCGCGGTGAGCGTCATGCGCTTGGCGTCGACGCCGGAGGCCGCGGCGGCGGACTCGGACTCGCCGGTGGCGCGCAGGTCGAAGCCGAAGCGGGTGCGGTTGAGGACGAGCCAGTACAGGACGCCCATGATCGCGGCGAGGAAGACCAGGCCGTAGATCTCGCCGACGTCCGAGCCCAGGTCGATGCCGGGGATCCAGCCGGACTTCTTCATGATGCCGGTCGTCATGTTGTTGCCGACCTGCACGCCCCAGGTGTTGGTCTGCGTGAGGTAGAGGATCAGGCTGGTGGCGATCGCGTTCAGCATGATCGTGGCGACGACCTCGCTGACGCCGCGGGTGACCTTGAGGACACCCGCGATCCCGGCCCAGAAGGCGCCGGTGAGGATCGCGACCAGGAGCAGCAGCGGTACCTGGAGGACGGCCGGGAGCGCTACGTGCGCGCCGACGACCGCGGTCATCACTGCGCCGAGGCGGTACTGGCCGTCGACGCCGATGTTGAACAGGTTCATCCGGAAGCCGAGGGCGACCGCCAGGGCGGCGATGTAGTACATCGACGCCTGGTTGATGATCAGCACCTGGACGTCGGAGTACCCGATCTGCTGGAGCATCAGGTTGTACGGCTCGATCGGGTTCTTGCCCGAGGCGAGCAGCACGACCGAGGTCAGCAGGATCGCGGCGACCAGCGCCATGACCGGGCCGGCCACGGCGAGGAGCAGGCGCTCCTTGTCGAACTTCTTCATCGGGCCTCGTCCTCCGGGGCGGCGGTGTCGTCCGCGTTTTCTACGGTGCTGTCCGCGCCGTCCGCTGCTTCCTCGACGTGTTCGAGGTGACCGGACGCGGCGCCGGTCATGGCCGAGCCGAGTTCCTCGGGGGTGACGGTGGCCGGGTCGGCGTCGGCGACCAGCCTGCCGTCGTAGATCACGCGCAGGGTGTCCGACAGGCCGATCAGCTCGTCCAGGTCGGCGGAGATGAGCAGCACGGCCAGGCCCTCGCGGCGGGCCTCGCGAATCTGGTCCCAGATCGCGGCCTGCGCGCCGACGTCCACACCGCGGGTGGGATGGGCGGCGATCAGGAACTTCGGCTTGTGGCTCATCTCGCGGCCGACGATCAGCTTCTGCTGGTTGCCGCCGGAGAGGGAGGCGGCGGTGACGTCGATGCCGGGGGTGCGGACGTCGTACTCCTCGACGATCCGGCGGGTGTCGGCCTGGGCGCCCTTGATGTCGAGCCAAATGCCCTTGGCGTTGGGCTTCTCGGTGACGTGGCCGAGGATGCGGTTCTCCCACAGCGGGGCTTCCAGGAGGAGGCCGTGGCGGTGGCGGTCCTCGGGGATGTAGCCGATGCCCTTTTCGCGGCGCTTGCGGGTGGCCCAGGGCGTGATGTCGTCGCCGAGGAAGCCGATGGTGCCGGAGTCGGCGTTCTTCAGGCCGATCAGCGCGTCGATCAGCTCGGTCTGGCCGTTGCCCTCGACGCCGGCGATGCCCATGACCTCACCGGCGTGGATGGTGAAGGTGACGTCGTCCAGGACGCGCTTGGCGGTGCCGGTGGCGGGGGCGAGGTCGCCGAGGAGCCCGCCTGCAGTGGGCTCGGACTCGGCGCCCAGGGAGGCGCCGCCGGCGGCGTAGACGGTGAGGCTCTTGACCTCGATGACGGGGGTGTCGGTGACCGTCGACTCCGCCGTCTCGGGGGTGGGGAGTTCGCTGCCGACCATCATCTCGGCGAGCTGGCGTGGGGTCGTCGCGGAGGGGACGGCCGTGCCGACGGTCGTGCCGCGCCGGATGACCGTGATCTCGTCGGCGACCGAGAGGACCTCGCCCAGCTTGTGCGAGATGAAGATGACCGCGAGGCCCTCGGACTTCAGCTCGCGCAGGTTGCTGAAGAGGGCGTCGACCTCCTGCGGGACCAGGACGGCGGTGGGCTCGTCCAGGATCAGGGTGCGGGCGCCGCGGTAGAGGACCTTGAGGATCTCCACGCGCTGGCGCTCGGCGACACCGAGGCTCTCGACGAGAAGGTCCGGGCGGACGTTCAGG
>Ga0307515_10004008_pt1 | contig 30737 bp, 26 predicted proteins | sample 17_EM_MG_FD_194513 | JGI IMG/M metagenome (GOLD analysis project Ga0307515, IMG submission 194513) | Populus trichocarpa ectomycorrhiza microbial communities from riparian zone in the Pacific Northwest, United States - 17_EM | ecosystem: Host-associated > Plants > Roots > Unclassified | place...
AAAGCCAGACGGCATGAGCAATCACTTCAGCTGGGAACCGGTGGCGGCGATAAAGGGGATCCGAACGGTTTGGGTCATGCCGCAAAATCGCACAGGCCAATCGCCGCAGGGTTAACGTTACGATGCCGCGGAACCAATCTCAAAATCGGCAGTTGAAGCCAACAGGAATCCCGGTCCATTCACCTGGATCCGTCAGGGCTTTCATGATTGCACTTTCGATCACGATGCCGGAGTTATTGATTCAGTTCACCATCGAAAACTACGAGACGTCGCCATGCAGGCTTGGCGCGACTTCAAGCCGCTTAACCTCCGCAAACAGTTCACATTCTCGACCGTGGCATGTTAACTTTACGTTGCGCCGCACGGGTATTATAGGCCTCCAATTAGCGACATTTCGGCCACGAATATCTTTCGTTCAAGAGGTGCATCCGGATTTTCGATCTGATCGACGAGGCCTTCGACTAAAGCCCGGCCAACGCTAACCATGTCAACCGTATGCGTCACAAGTGGAGCCCACAAGTGGCCCGCGATCCGAGTGTTGTCGCGCGTCGCGATACTGAAGTCGTGGCTGGTCGTGAGCCCGCGGCGCCGCAGGGCACTGAGCGCTCCGAGCAGTCCCAATTCGTTGGCGCATACAAGTCCAGTTGGTGGATTTGCACTGTCGAACAGTCGCCCGACCCAGTGCTCACTGGCATCCATGGTGAAATCGTCATGCCCGATCAGGTCAGGGTCGAGCGTAAGTCCGTGATCTTGGAACGCTCGACAATAACCATCTAAGCGCATCGCGCTATATTGATCCTCAGGGATCAGCAGTTGAAGCGCGATACGCCGGCATCCACGGCCGATCAGGGCTGATGTCGCTTCATACGCAATACGTTCGTTGTCGATATCGACATACGCGTATTCATGGTGGAGACGAGTTCGTCCAAAAGCTATGAATGGAACACGGCGCTCAAGCAAATAGGGTACTCGGGGATCTTCCGCTAGCATGCGCGTAATGATCACCCCATCTGACGCGCCGGAGTGGAGAACCAAGTCCAGGCTATCCTGTGGTCTTTCTTCCGGGGTGGTTGAAAAGACGGTCAGGGTGTAGCCACGTTCCCTCGCAGCAACAGTCATACCCTCCATCAGTGGAAGCTTTGCAATGTCGGCTAAATATTCCCGCGTTTCCATGGGCAGGATCGCTATTAAGTTGCGCGTCGAGCCTGTGCGCAACGCTCTTCCATGAAGATTCGGCACGTAGCCCGCTGCCTCGGCAGCCGCCTTGACTCGCCTAATGGTGTCTGGATGGACATCCTCCCGGTCTTTTAGCGCCCGCGACACGGTAGTCATTGAGAGGCCGAGTTCGTCCGCGAGCCATCGGAGGTTCGGCCTTCTCTTTTCCGTCATAGCAACCTCTGATCCTTCTCCAATTTTCTAGCCCTTGTAAGTCTATGCTTCAGTTTAGGCAAGGAAGGCTCACTCTGAAACAAAACGCTTGACAGTCCAAAATTTTTCCGCTTCTTAACGTTAAGGTCAAAATCTTAACGTTAAGATTGATGTTAACACGTTATGTTTTGGGCGAAAGGATGACGCTGAGAACGTCAAACAGAGGCGAACTGAGGAGATAACCCAATGATGCACATTTTGCGTTTTTCCATTGCGACGATAGCGCTTGTCGCAGCCCTCCCTGCGCTTGCGCAAGACGTGACCATCACCACGGCCGGCGGCGAATATGGCAACGCTATCAAGAAGGCGATGTGGGAGCCCGCGGCCAAGGAACTGGGATTTAACGTCCGGGAGGAAACTCAGAGCGATGGCCTTGCCGCACTCAAGATGCAAGTTACTTCCGGTGCGGTGACGACGGATGTCATCCATCTCGGATCTCCTGAAGGAGCTCAGGCTGCGGAGCAAGGTCTACTGGAGCCGCTCGACTACACCATCATCGACCCCAAATCGCTTCCGCCAGGAGCCGAGTCTAAGTTTTGCTTTCCGTTCAGCTCCTACGGCACCGTGATGGCCTGGAATACAAAGGCGATCGTCGCCAATCCGCCGGCCAACTGGGCGGATTTCTGGAATGTCGAGAAATATCCTGGCAAGCGCGCGCTTCGTGCCAACGCGCAAGATCTACTCGAAATCGCACTTCTCTCCGAGGGGGTCGTCCCGGCAGATATTTACAAGGAACTCAGCGCGCCAGGTGGCTTGGACCGGGCCATCGCACGCTTGGAGGCGCTCAAGCCCAATGTCGCGGTATGGTGGACGTCAGGCGCGCAATCTGCCCAGCTCCTAAAGGACGGTGAGGCAGACTTAGTCGTTACCTGGAACGGACGTGCAGAAAGCGTGAAGGCTGACGGCGGTCCCGCGGATTACAAGTTTCAGGGTTCGGTGATCGGCACGGACTGCCTTGCAGTCCCTAAGGGTGCGCAGAACCGCGAAGCAGCGATGAAGCTAATTGCGGCGATGACAAAGCCGGAACGTGAAGCCAAGCTCACTGACTTCGTCGCCTTCGGCCCCGTCAACCCGAAAGCCTACGAACTAGGTCTTATCTCGGACGAAAAGCTAAAGCAGCTCGCCACCGCACCGGGCAATGTCGATGGCTCAGTTTTCTCCAACGCGGAGTGGTGGGTCAAGAACGGAGAGACGGCGCAGCGCGCTTTCGACGAGATGATGAGCCGTTGAGCCTTTGAGCCTTTGAGGAGTTAATGATGTCGCCCGCCTCACTCCCAATTTCGATCACTGACCTCCGGAAATCCTACGGCAACTATGTCGCTCTTGACGATGTAACGTTGGATATCGCCGCAGGGGAGTTTCTCACGCTGCTAGGCCCCTCGGGGTCTGGCAAGACGACCCTGCTGATGGCGCTTGCGGGTTTTGTGAGGCCGGAAAGAGGCGCGCTGCTGGTCGGCGGGCGGGATGTGACCCGCCTGCCGCCCAACAAACGGGATATAGGCGTCGTATTCCAAAACTACGCTTTGTTTCCACATATGAGTGTCTGGGAAAACGTTGAGTACCCCTTGAGATTGCGGGGCGTTCCCAAGGCGCAGGCACGCGAGCGGGCTGAGGCAGCCCTTCGCCGCATGGAACTGTCGGGTTTCGGAGCGCGTGATATCGCCGCGCTCTCCGGGGGGCAGAGACAGCGCGTCGCGCTCGCCCGCGCAATTGTCTTCGAACCGCGCGTTATGTTGATGGATGAACCGCTCTCGGCGCTCGACAAGAACCTGCGCGAACAAATGCAGTTCGAAATTCGGAAACTTCATGACGATCTCGGCGTCACGACGATTTACGTGACACATGACCAGCGCGAAGCGCTGACCATGTCGGATCGTATTGCAGTCATGAATGCCGGCCGCATTCAGCATATCGATGCACCGCAAGAGATCTATCGGCGGCCGAAAAATCGCTTCGTTGCAAATTTCATGGGTGAGGCCAACATTTTTCCGGTCGCCACTCTCCAGGGTCTGGGCGCCGGCCGCCTGCCACGAGAAGACCTCGCGATGATCCGCGCCGAGAATTTCGAGCTTGATCCGGCCAGTCTCGGAGATGATCGGGTCGAGGTGACCGGACGTCTCGTCTCAAAGGCATTCCGCGGTGAGAACTGGCTTTTGAACCTCGAGACGGTTGATGGACACCAGCTGATGCTGAGCATGACGGCGAACCGAGCCGCTGCTTGCGGCGATTTCAAGATCGGGGATGAGTTGCGCGCTTATGCGTCGAGCACTCACGTCCACGTTTTAGAAGAGGCTCGTACCCAATGAGCGATCCGAGCCTTCTGCGCGAACAACGACGGGAACGTATGTTCTTTCTGAGCCTCGCCGCGCCGGCGATAATCCTTGTGGGCGTGGCGGCCATGGTCCCCATCCTCTGGATACTACGCCAGTCCTTTCTGACGTTGGCGGGCGAGGCAACGCTTGGCAACTATGAAAAGATCCTCTCGAGCGGGCTGACTTGGTCGTCGCTCGTCGTGACCCTTGAACTGTCGCTGTCAACCCTCGCACTTTGTATGGTTCTAGGCATCCCCCTCGCGCTTGCGCTCGCCAGCGCTAGTCGACGCGTAGCAAACCTCGCGCTTATCCTGATCATGTTGCCCCTTTGGACCTCAATCCTCGTGCGGACTTACGGATGGCTCGTGCTGCTGAGGAAAGACGGACTGGTGAACACCACTCTGGCTTCGCTCGGACTGACTGATCAACCTTTGCCGCTTGTATACAACTTTACCGGTGCGCTAATCGGCATGACGCATTACATGTTGCCTCTGTTCGTGCTGCCAGTCTACGCGGCGATGCGAGACATCGATGGCAATCTCGTCCGCGCCGCCGCAAGCCTGGGTGCCGGATTCTGGCGTTGCGTTGCGACCATCATATTGCGCCTCGCATTCAGCGGAATTGCGTCCGGCTCCATGATCGTCTTCATCTACACACTGGGCTTCTTCATCACGCCAGCGGTGCTTGGTGGTGGCAAGGTCAATCCCATCGCCATCCGCATAGAACGGACGTTATCGACGTTCCAGGATTGGGGAAGCGCGAGCGCCCTCGGAATGCTGCTTCTGATTATGGTCCTGATCGCCGGCTGCATGTTTTTCGCGATCCGCCGGCTTTCGGGCGAAAGGATCCGCCATGCTTGACGCTTATCATGACAGCCGACTCTCTCGCGCGCTGATCTGGACTATTGCCAGCATCGTGCTCATGTTTCTCATGCTGCCGACATTGATCGTCGTGCCCCTCTCTTTTTCTGCATCCGACCTGCTGGAATTTCCGCCAAAGGAATGGTCGCTGCGGTGGTACGAGACCTTCTTTGCTTCGGCCGCCTGGATGGCGGCGCTCAAAACCAGTCTCATGCTGGGCGCACTCACGGCAGTGATCGCCGTTCCGGTTGCCTTCCTGGCCTCAATCGCCATCAACAGGTTAGGATTTCCATTAGCCGGCGGAGTTTATGCCTTTCTTCTCACACCATCTGTGACACCCGGCATCCTGCTTGCGATCGGGCTTTTCGTTGTGCTGGCAAAATTGGGTCTGATCGGATCTTTCATCGGCGTACTTGCAGGACATGTGACCCTCGCTATCCCGGTGGCCGTCGTGGTCCTGCTACCGGCGGTCAACCGCTTCGATTGGCAGCAAGCACAAGCAGCCCGCAGTCTGGGCGCGGCTTGGTCAGGCGTAATCGGCAGGATCATTGCGCCACAACTATCGCTAAGCCTCGTGGCCGCTGGACTCATGGCCTTTCTCAGCTCTCTTGACGAGGCGGTGATCTCCATCTTCGTCGCCAACGGACCGAACACGACCCTGCCCAAACTGATGTTCATCTCCTTGAGAGATCAGATCGATCCCACAATCGCCGCTATCTCGACGCTGTGGACGCTCTTCGTCGGGGTGGTTGTCCTGACCCTCAATATGCGTACGACCAATGCCTGAATGTGAACCCCGAAATGACTGACAAACTGAATATTGCTGCAATCCCGTCCGTCCGCACCGCGGTGATAACCGGTTCGGCCAACTGGGGCCTCGCTTTTCCCGAGGACGTTGGCATGCCTGGCGTCCGCGTGCTGGCGCGCGACCTTGTATTTGACACACCTTATGGCCGCACCGAAAACTGGAAACTCCTCGAGTTCGACTCCTCGTTGACCGCTGACGGGCGGGCGAAACAAGTTCTCTGCATGTATTCGCATGGAAACCCTCGCGACCACATAGACCACTCGTGCCATCGGCGCGCCTTCTGGGTCCTTATGCAAGCCGGCGTTCGCCGCGTGCTGTCGTGTTCGACAATCGGTGCCGTCAACAAGGCCATTCAGCCTGGCGACATGGTGATCAATGCCGACATCATCGAAATGACCCAGACGCCTTTTTCACTGCTGGAGGGTCGGCAGCGCTTCGATTGCTCTGGTAAACAACTCGTGTGCGCGCGTTGCGCATCGCTGCTTGACCAAACCGCACGCCTGCACTGGCCGGTCTCTCGCCGCATCCACGGCGTTGAACTCGGCCTTGTCGCCGCCCACGCGTATGGACCGCGGCTGACAAGCCCTGCCGAGGCCATCGCATTTCGCTCTATGGGAGCCGACGTCGTCAATCATTCAATCGCGCCAGAGGCCACCCTATCTCGAGAAATCGGTGCGTGTTTCACGCCGTGCGCTTTCGTCACCGCAGGCTTCAACGATTACATGGATCGAAGTCGTGGGCAGCTTCTGCAGGACGATGTTCTGCCAAGTTTGTCAATGATCGTTTCGCGTGTGGCCTTGGAGACCATTGCTCATTTTCCTGAGGACGAAGACTGCGCCTGCCACGCGCTGAAGTCGCCTCAGCCGGAGGATCGTTACGTCCGTTTCTGACTAAAGGCGATTTGGATTCACCAATGGCAGGGAGACGCAAGTGGGGCGGCAGACTGCAGAAATATCTGTCGGCGACCATTGACGGTTTCTGGGCTTCGAGTTTGTGAAGCGCCTGTCGCAAAGAAGATGATTCTGAATCGAAACGAGGGAGATAAGCTATTGTCCAAGACGCAGCCCAAGATTGCAATTATCGGTGCCGGACTAGGCGGGGCTGCGGCGGGAGCGTTGCTGCAACGCGCGGGCTTTCGGGTTGATATTTTTGAGCAAGCGCCACTGTTCGCGAGAATTGGTGCCGGGATTCATATGGGCCCTAATATCCTCAAGATATTTGAGAAAATCGGCATCGCAAATAGCCTTGTGGAAATCAGTAGCAAGCCGACCCACTGGTTCAGTCGAGATGGCCTTACCGGCGAGTACCTCTCGCGTATTCCACTCACAGGGTATGGTGCGACCTACTGCACCGTTCACCGAGGCGATTTGCACGCACTGCAGATCTCTGCCGTTCAAGCGGGAACACTTCACTTCGGAAAACGGCTCAAGGCACTGGATGACAACGGCAGCATTGTAAATTTGCAGTTCGACGATGGAACCAGTGCTACAGCGGACATCGTTATCGGCGCTGACGGTATCAATTCGAAGGTCCGCGAAGTTTTGCTGGGACCGGAGAAGCCGCATTATAGTGGATGGGTTGCCCATCGGGCACTCATATCCGGCGACAAATTGCGAAAATTCAATCTGGATTTTGAGGACTGTGTGAAGTGGTGGGGTCCAGACCGCCACATGATGGTATACTATTCGACTGCCGATCGCGATGAATACTATTATGTCACGGGTGTTCCCCACCCGGCGTGGGAGTTCGAGGGCGCCTTCACCGATAGTTCGCGTGAAGAAATGGCCGCTACGTTTGAAGGCTACCACCCGGTCATTCAGGCGCTCATTGAAAGCACTGATACAGTTACCAAATGGCCTCTATTCAACCGCGATCCGTTACCCCTTTGGAGTGAGGGCCGGCTGGTTTTGCTCGGCGACGCGTGCCATCCAATGAAGCCTCACATGGCGCAAGGTGCAGCGATGGCCATTGAGGATGCAGCAGTTCTCACTCGCTGCCTCGAGAAGACGGGAATTCAGGAATACCGCGCAGCGTTCTCACTCTACGAGTCTGTGAGACGCGCAAGAGCTTCGACTGTTCAATCTGTGTCGAACGCCAATACGTTTCTTCGCCACCAGGAAGATGCTTCTTGGGTTTACGGATATGACGTCTATGCGGAGACCTTGAAAGCGGAGTCGGCCTAATGTCGTCACGTTTTCTCTACGGCGCAAATGTTTCAGCCAACGGAATACGACAGCATTACCTTCGGTATGGAGGTGTGGGTAATCCCGTCATCGTTATCCCGGGCATCACCAGTCCCGCCATAACCTGGGGTTTCGTCGCAGAGCGCCTGTGCAAAGATCATGATGTTTACGTGCTGGATATCCGAGGAAGAGGGTTATCGTCGAGCGGCCCGGAGCTCGCGTATGATCTGGATAGCATGGCCGAAGATGTCTGTGCATTCGCGCGCGAGCTTGGGCTAGATTCTCCGCGATTGCTCGGTCACTCGATGGGAGCGCGAGTCGCGATTCGTGCGGCTCGAAATAACGATGCATTTTCTCGTATTGTATTGGTAGATCCGCCTGTTTCTGGGCCGGGCAGACGGCCGTATCCCAGCAAGCTTTCCTGGTATGTGGACTCGATCCGGCTGGCTCAGCGCGGGATGGACGCAGAGGCCATGCGTGCGTTTTGTCCAACCTGGTCTGATGAGCAACTTAGTTTGCGGGCGGAGTGGCTGCATACGTGCTTTGAACCTGCAATCGTCACCGCCTATCAGGGATTTCACGCCGACGACATTTTCCCCGACCTACCCAAGCTTGTCGTGCCCGTACGACTGATTGTTGCCGGAAAAGGCGGTGTGATCGAGCAAGAGGATCTGACTGAATTCGAGGCGCTCAATCCAGCAATCGAAATCGTCAAGGTTCCGAATGCTGGACACATGATCCCTTGGGATGACTGCGATGGCTTCTTCATCTCATTGGGAAATTTTTTGACATGAGCGTGCGCGTGAACACCTTCCACAGCGGGAGGTAGCTGGATGTTGAACGGAGGAATATGCTTGTGACCAAGTTGTATCGTGTCGGGCAGATAGTCCCGAGTTCCAATACCACAATGGAGACCGAAATCCCCGCAATGCTGGCGTTGCGTCAAACGATCAGGCCGGAACGATTTACCTTTCACTCGAGCCGTATGCGGATGAAAACGGTCCAGAAAGAAGAGCTGGCGGCGATGGACGCCGAGTCTGATAGATGTGCCGTCGAGCTATCGGATGCTCGTGTGGATGTCCTTGGGTATGCGTGCCTCGTCGCAATTATGGCTATGGGATTGGGCTACCATAGACAGTCGGAAGAGCGGCTCAGGAACCGCACCATCGAAAACGGCGAGAATATCCCTGTAGTAACCAGCGCAGGGGCCTTGATCGAGGGCCTGAAGGCCATGAAGGCGCACCGGCTGGCTGTTGTCGCGCCTTACATGAAGCCGCTGACGGAGTTGGTAGTGAACTACATCCGTGCGGAAGGGTTTGAAGTGCACGACTGGCGCGCTCTGGAAATCCCAGATAACCTCGATGTCGCACGCCACAATCCCGAAAACTTGCCAGAAATCGTTCAGTCGATGGATTTGACCGGAGTTGATGTGATTGTGCTTTCTGCTTGCGTCCAGATGCCATCACTTCCAGTAATCTCCAAGGTTGAGGCACTTACGGGTAAGCCCGTGGTAACCGCAGCTGTGGCCACGACCTACTGCATGTTGAAAACGCTTGGCCTGGAACCAATCGTACCCGGTGCCGGCGCTCTCCTGTCCGGCGCGTATTGAGGATCCGATGATGGACCTCATAAGCAACTATCAAGGAGCCTGGGGCGAACGGACAGGCTTCGGGCGGCAGCCTGCTGTCGTCGCTGTCGATTTCCTAAAGGCATACACAACCCCGGGAGCAGCGCTTTACGCGCCTGGAGTCGTCGATGCAGTGAGTGCGACTCCGGCATTGCTCAGTGCCGCTCGCGAATACGGAATCCCAGTGGTTCATACTCGGATCCTGTATTTTGCTGAGAACTGTTCCGATGGCGGCGCTTGGGTGAAAAAAGCACCCGTGATGAAGGCGATGGTCTTGGGGAACGAACTCGCTGAATTTTGCGAGCAGGTGCTGCCAGCCCAGGGCGAACTCGTCATCGTTAAGCAATACGCCAGCGCATTCTTCGGCACCACCTTGTCGTCATACCTTCGCGCGTTGGGGGTGGACACCGTCGTTCTCGCAGGATGCTCCACCAGTGGATGCATACGCGCAACGGCAGTTGATGCTGTACAGCACGGCTTTCAAACCATCGTTGTCCGCGATTGCGTGGGAGATCGCCATCCCGATCCCCACCGGGCAAATCTCTTCGATATCGATAGCAAATATGGTGACGTCGTTTCCGTTGAGGAAGCGATTGCAGCCTTCGCGGCAGTGGGCCAGGAGGGGCTTAATCGCTGAATAACAGGGCGATTACCTCAAGGCGTCCGACATCTAGCAGTCAAGTGAATTCGAGAGTTACTCAGGAGGGTTTCAGCATGGACCACACTAGCTTCACAGAAATATGCCTGCATCAACTAAAGATGTCGGGTGTGCGCGAGGGTGAAAAGCTTATCGTCCTCACCCAGGGAAACGAGCGGCTCGACTACGCCGATGCTTTTCTGGCGGCCGGTCAGCGCATGGGTGCCAAGATGTATCATATGCGCTTGCCTGCTCCCCTACCGACAGGCGGCTGGAACGTCGGTCAGACAGGACTTGCGGCGATGCCGGAAGCCGTCGAGGCACTCAAAAACTGCGATATGTTGATTGACTGCATCTTCCTGCTTTTCTCGCCGGAGCAGATGGCGATCCAAGCCGCCGGTACCCGAATACTGACCGCAGTCGAACCGCCGGAACTCCTGGCCCGATTGCTTCCTTACCAGGAGTTGCGTGAGAAGGTCGAGATTGCTGGAGAAATTCTGGGCAAGGCCAAAGTCATGCGCATCACATCTCCTCATGGGACCGACGTCACATATAAGCTCAATACGTATCCCGCGGTGACCGAATATGCGTGCACGGATGAGCCTGGCCGATGGGACCACTGGCCCTCCGGCTTTGTCTTTACGGGCGGAGATGACGACGGAGTCGACGGGCAGATCGTCGTTGCATCAGGCGACATTCTTCTTCCACACAACATCTATGTTCGCGATCCAATTACCTACACGATCAAGAATGGCTGGATACAGGACATTAGAGGTGGCCTCGATGCTGACTTGGTTAAAGGCTACATGGAAAGCTTTAATGACCCACGTGGCTTGGGTATGAGTCACGTCGGTTGGGGCATGAACCCCCAGGCAAAGTGGCATCGGATGGTGCCTGGCGAATTCCCCGGCGGAATGGGCATGGAGCCGCGAAGTTTCTACGGAAACGTCATGTTTTCGACAGGCCCGAATAGCGAGCTCGGCGGTCCGAACGACACTGCATGCCACCTGGATATCCCGATGCGCAACTGCTCGCTGTACCTGGATGACGAGCCGGTCGTCATCAATGGCGATATTGTTGTCAAAGAAATTCAACTCGCTCGCGCATGAGGTCCGGCATTCCAAGCGGGGGAGGGCACATGGCTTCGCCCTGGGTCTCGCACTTAACGAGGTTTCGCGCAGCGCCGACAACAGGAAAGGTCGCGAGCATCTATGAGGTCCGTCAAATCGCACACGTACCGTTCGCTGTCGACCGGTGCTTCCTGAGCGGCTGGGGGTGACCTGTGGTCGTCGTTTCGGTCGAAATCCATGTCAATGGCGAACAACACAGGATCGAAGCCGATCTCAAGACGCCGCTCCTCTATGTCTTGCGAAACGACCTTGCGTTGAATGGGCCGAAATACGGGTGCGGACTCGGCGAATGCGGGGCCTGCGCAATACTCGTTGACGGACGAGCGGTTCGCTCCTGCACGATTCCGATTGCCGCGGTCGGAAAGCGCCATATCGTCACCTTGGAAGGGCTTGCGCGCGGCGATGAACTCCATCCAGTTCAGCGTGCTTTTGTAGAAGAGGCGGCTGCCCAGTGCGGCTACTGCCTGAACGGTATGATCATCGCCACCGTGGCGCTCGCAGCACGAAAGCCAGATGCGAACGAAAGCGATATCCGACAAGCCCTGCGGCATCATCTCTGCAGATGTGGGACGCATGTAGAAATACTGGCAGCGGTGCGGCGGTCTCTGCAAAACGTGCGAGCCGAACACCTGGCAAGAGCGCCGGACGAAGAGGCGGGGGAACAGGAATGACTGGGGATGGTGAGGACAACGCTGGGGTGGAAACACCCTCAACGGGTGGGCTTACGGTCTGCTCACCAGACGCGGACCGGCGTATCTACATTCATATAGATAGTGCAGGCAAGGTCAGAGCGTTCAACGGTCACGTAGACCTCGGAACTGGCATCCGCACCGCTCTTGCCCAGATCGTGGCAGAGGAACTCGATATCCCTTTTGAGCATGTCGATATGGTTCTCGGCAACACCCGAACCGGTCCGGACCAGGGAGCGACAATCGCCAGCGAAACCATCCAGGTAACAGCGATCACTCTCCGACAGGCGTGCGCGACGGCCAGGGCGTATCTTTTGGCCAAGGCCGCTGCAGATTTAAAAACATCAATCGGAAAGTTCATCATTGAAGATGGCGTCGTCCGCGCCGGGCTCGAGGGAAACTTTCGCATTGGCATAGGCGACCTTATCGGCGGCGAAGACATCAAGCTTGAGATTGATCCAACGGCGCCCGTTAAGTTGTTCTCTTCTTATCGCATCGTCGGCACGTCGCGCCCGCGGGTTGATATTCCCGCCAAAGCGACTGGTAAAGGCAACTTTGTGCACGATGTCCGCTTGCCCGGCATGCTGCACGGCCGCGTCGTTCGCCCGCCCTATGCGGGATTTGATCATGGCGATCATGTTGGCAATAGTCTCCTTGCGATCGACGAGAACTCGGTTTCGCACATCGAAGGCGTCGTAGCCGTTGTAGTGATCGGCGACTTCGTCGGTGTCGTTGCCACGCGCGAGGAGAATGCGGCTGAAGCTGCGAAATGTCTGAACGTCGTTTGGCGTGCCCCACCGCCGCAGCCCGACCTGAACGCACCTGAGGATGCGCTTCGTGCCAATCCTTCGACGCCGCGCAAGCTGGTGGACAAGGGTAACGTTGATCTTGCACTGGCAGCAAGCGCCACACCTATCGAGCGCACGTATGTCTGGCCCTATCAGATGCACGGTTCGATTGGTCCGTCTTGTGCAGTTGCGGACTACGGCGAAAAGGCGTTGACGGTCTGGTCTGGCACACAGAACCCATTCCCGATGCGCCGCGACCTAGCCCTTCTTCTAGACATGCCTGAAGAGCTAATCTTTGTCGAACGCTTGGAAGCGGCTGGGTGTTATGGACGCAATTGCGCCGATGATGTCACCGCCGACGCCGCCCTCCTATCGCGCGCCGTCAATGCCCCGGTCCGTGTCCAACTAACCCGCGAGCAGGAACATGCCTGGGAACCCAAGGGTGCTGCTCAAGTCATGGATATTCGTGGAGGCCTCGATCTGGAGGGTGGCCCTGCGGCCTACGATTTCGAGACGCGCTACCCCTCCAATCTCGCTCCGACCCTGCCTTTGATTCTCATAGGGAAGCTGCCGCCGGTTGCCGAGATCTCGCAGATGGGTGACCGCACGGCGATTCCGCCTTATGCTTACAGTAGTCTCCGGGTGACCGTTCACGATATGCCGCCAATCGCCCGCGCCTCCTGGTTTAGAGGCGTCTCTGCGATGCCCAACACGTTTGCGCATGAATCCTACATGGACGAGCTCGCCGTTGCGGCAGGGGTCGATCCGATAGAATACCGGTTGCGCTATCTGCATGATCCTCGCGCTCTCGACCTCGTGCGGGCTGTTGCAGAGCGGGCGAAGTGGATCCCGCACACCGCCCATGGCAGCCTGGGCGGCGAAGGTGACCTACTCTATGGGCGCGGCTTTGCCTATGCAGTCTACGTTCATGGCAATTTTCCGGGTAAAGCGGCCGCCTGGGCCGCATGGGTGGCCGACGTTGCGGTCAACAAGAAAACGGGCGAAATTGTTGTTACTAAGGTCACGTGTGGTCAGGACGCTGGCCTAATGATCAACCCCGATGGTGTTCGCCACCAGATACACGGCAACGTCATCCAGTCGACCAGCCGCGTGCTGAAGGAGAAAGTCGAATTCTCCTCCACCGCTGTGACGTCGAAGGAGTGGGGCGGCTATCCCCTGATTACCTTTCCCGAGGTGCCGGAAATCGACGTGTTGATGGTCTCGCGGCCGGACGAACCGCCGCTCGGAGCCGGCGAGTCGGCCTCGGTGCCTTCTGCGGCCGCTATCGCCAACGCTGTCTACGACGCCACAGGTGTGCGCTTTCGTGAACTGCCGTTCACGCCAGAGACAATAGCGACCGGACTTAGGGCCGGCCCGTCACACTCGCCGGAACCTATGCGACACAGAAGACGATGGTGGAACATCGGCCTCTCGATTGCAGGGGCGACGGCAGCATTTTCTGGGTTGGTGACGCTAGCTTCGCCGTGGCGACCAGCCATCTCCACCATCGAGCGGCCAGCCGCCAATGTCTTTAGCGAATCTACGATCCAGAGAGGGCGTCTCGCGGCCGCGGCGGGTGCGTGCAACGTGTGTCATGCCAGTGACCTCGGAACACCCTTTGCGGGCGGCCGCCGGTTTCAAACGCCCTTTGGCACAGTTTACGCGACGAATATCACGCCTGATGTTGAGATCGGTATTGGCGGATGGTCCTATCCGGCTTTCGAGCGCGCCATGCGTGAAGGCGTCAGTCGCGATGGCCACCACCTTTATCCTGCCCATCCCTATACATCTTTCGCGGGGGCGGAGGATGCTGACCTTCAGGCGCTTTATGCCTACCTAATGTCTCAGTCACCAGTCGCTTCGCGCGTGCCAGAGACCAAGCTGAAATTCCCTTTTAGTATTCGAGCGATGATGGCCGGTTGGAACGCTCTGTTTCTCAACACGAAGCCTTTCCAGTATGACGAGACCTATGACGCGCGATGGAACCGCGGGGCCTATCTCATTGAAACCCTCGGTCACTGTTCGGCTTGCCACACGGACCGCAATCTACTCGGTGCGGAGAGGAGCGGCACCGCGCGTCTTTCCGGAGGGTATGCGGATGGATGGGAAGCCCCGGCGCTCAACAGCTTAGCAAAAAGTCCGGTGAAGTGGAGTGAGGACGCCTTCTACGATTACCTGCGCACGGGACATTCACGCTATCACAGCAGTGCGGCAGGCCCAATGGCGCAAGTGGTCGAGGTAATGCAGGCACTCCCCGACAGCGACATCAGTGCCATGGCGAGTTACCTCTCCAGCCTGAACATGGGGGTTGACTCAGCTATGGAGGAGGTGGAACGCGAGCTGGTGGTCGCGGCAAGCAGGGCGGCTAACGCCGCGGCATCTAAGATCTCGCCGCGAGGAGCCCGGATTTTCACTGGTGCCTGCGCTTCCTGTCATGGCGACGACGACGTGCTTTCGTCTCTGGCGTTGAACAGCAATCTCCACTCCGATACTCCAGACAACCTGTTACAGGCGCTGATGAATGGGATTGACGCGCCTGCGATCCTCGCGGAGACGAGCGGACGCGAAGCTCCAGAAATCATGTCCATGCCATCTTTTAGGGATGTTTTTCAAGATGGCCAGCTAGAAGATCTGGCCGCATATACCCGGGCGCGTTTCGCTCCAAGGAAACCGGCATGGGACAACGTTCGAGCGGCTCTAAGGCGTGTTCGCGATACAACGCATTGAAGATCGCAGATCAATGCCGTATGGCTGAGCTTCGCCAAATCGCGGGCACTTTGAGGAGTGAGCGCCGTTTCCCTCGCACCTTGACCATGATGAGTTATGCCGTTTCGAAGAGTGCCGTCGCACGGGGACGGCAGCAGACTGTGAATCAGCACCAAAATTTGGCCCTCTTCTGGATGGCAACAAATGCACGACTTTTCTGATGAATTCGTCCTACGGTTGGGATCATCTTCGGCGCCGATCGTGACCTCACCTGTTTTCTGATTTAGACCGGAAAAGCAAAGCCTTACGCAGCATTCGCATGGGGTCAACCTTCGGCGCCGATTCACACCTGCGCGGCGACAAACGGCATCTTGACACCATGAAAGTTCCATAAATCGCCTTACGCCGCAAATTATGAATAGGTTCCGAGGCGTATCAAAAGCGGGACCAGTGCCCGCGGTTCGCATCCCATCAAGACCTTCGCTCTTTCGCATCCGGACGCGGAAACAATTTCCGCGTCTTTAGCCATTAGGCTTTCGCCTGACTGGCACAAATCGCAGGGCCTTCGTTCTGATCCCGAGCCGATGCCATCAATCATCAGCCGGCCAAGCGTTGCGAAAGTTGTGCACTCTCGAAGAAGTCAAAGTTCACCGTGGTGATATACGCAAAGGCAGTCCTACTCTAATCTTGGGGCACTGACTTACGGTTTACTGCCCCGAAATCTATCGCCCGGCTTACGCTCCATTCCTCGGGTCAGCACGCCGGCAGATCCGCCTAAATCTACGACCAAAGGAGAGCAGCAACATGCGAGCACAACCGATAGGACGCCCAGCCGATGGGATCGCGATCCATAGACAGAGCTGCGAGGCATGATGCGTACCATTGAGCAACGCATGACCGAGTTGAACTGTGTGTTCGAGCGGCGTTTCACCGCCCGCCTTCTTGCAGATCTTACTGATGACGTAGCTGCCGCCTATCAGAAATCTCCGCTTGGACCGCACGACTACAATACCGTCAGAGTCGTCCGCGCCCTGGGTGGTGCTCACATCCACGACAAGGAGGTCGTGATCTCTCTAGGAGACAACGGGCCGTGGGGTATCGGGCGGATTGCCTTGGGCAAACCGGGAAACCTTGCCCGCTTGTCTGAAACGTTCACCAGCTATGAGGACGCGCTGCGAGGCGTCTTTTCAATCCGCCGCCAAGCGTTCCTTGCAAGGTCAGGGTCTCCCGGCGAGGCCGGTCCGAGCGGTGAAGTGGGAGCCACGCCATGATCAACCATCCTCAGAAGATTTTCGGATACAGCGACAGATTTGCGGCGCGACCGGGTGAGGCTTTGTCCTTTCACGTCAGTTGTGAGTTTGTAGCAAACTACCAAGCCTCACTTGTTCGCCTTCGTCACGGCTATACTGGCGAAGCTGGCCCCGGATTCCTCGAAACGGCAGTTCCGGCAGATTTTGAGGGCACATATCGTGGGGCCTGGTTCGTCTGTCAGCCCGGCTCCTACGTAGAGGTTCCCGACGAATTCGGTTTGTTGGCCGCTCCCGACGACTTTTTGATCGAAGCCCATATTTTCCCCACGCTGCCTCTGGGGACGCGCTCCGGGCACTTTGGCGCCTACCATGTGACCCAGAACTCATTCGGCGAAAGTTCGGGGATGCAGGCCGTGCTGGGCAATTGGTGCGAGGCCACCAAATCCGGCTACGCTCTTGTCCTTGACCAAGGCAAGCCAACATTCATCTGGAACGACGGTGTCACCACCGAAAAGCTGTCTTTGGATGCCGCGGTCGAGGCTTATCAGTGGTATACGCTCAGGGTTCGGATCGCCACCAGCGAAGGCAAGGTGCATCTTGAGCAGGTTCCGGTGGTAAACATCATGAACCGGCTCGCCGCCCTGAAAACCGCGTCGGCGACGCAATCGGCATCTGCCGCGATCTCCGGGCGTTGGATCACGAGCGAAGCGCCGTTCCGGATCGGTGCACTGGCGCGACGCGACGGCTACCGCTGGCTCGCGGCCAGCGCCTTCAACGGCAAGATCGGGGGAATTACGATTTGGCGAGGCGTGTCCGAGTCTGCGCAAGACGTCGTCGCGGCCTGGCATTTCGGCCGAAGCGTCCGGGCTGACGGCCTGCTGCTGGGCGATGTCGTTGATCGATCACCCAACAAGCTGCATGGGCATTGCCACAATACCCCGACGCGCGGCGTCGCTAGTCACCGGTTTGCCGGGCTGGTCGAGGATTTCCGCCTCGTACCCGACGAATATGATGCCATCCACTTCCATGACGACGACATCACCGATGCGGAATGGCCGGCGGCCTTCACGTTCACGATTCCCGAGGCATTGCCCGCTGGCGTCTATGCGGCAAAATTGACCAGCGAAGATGCCGAATATTACATTCCGTTCTTTGTCCGAGCGGGGCAGAAGAAAGCCGAGATCGCGGTCCTGTTCTCCACGGCGACCTATCTTGCCTATGCCAATGACAGAATTCCTTTCGAGGCGAACGGTGCCGAGGTCATTGTCAGCCACACGCCGATCATTGACCGTACCGATTTGACCCTCCAGGATCATCCCGAATTTGGCCGGTCGTGCTACGAAATCCACAATGATGGTTCCGGCGTGGTGTTCGGCAGCCTGCGCCGACCCATACTTACCCTGCAGCCCAAGCATCGCGCTTGGTTCCAGGCGGAAGGCGTGTGGGGGCTGCCGGCTGATCTCTGCATCGTTCACTGGCTTGAGACCATAGAGCTCGGATTCGATCCGATCACCGACGAAGACCTGGACCGCGAAGGGTTTGAGCTGCTGCGGGACTATAAGGTGGTGATCACCGGCAGCCATCCCGAATACGTGACGCGCAACGAAATTGCCGCGATCGACCAGTTCTGCAGCAGCGGGGGACGCCTGATGTACCTCGGCGGCAACGGTTTCTTCGCTACCGTGTCGTTTGACCCCGAACTGCGTTCCTTGATGGAACTTCGGCGTTCCGACGGTGGCACCCGTCCGCATCAGTCGCCCTTTGGCGACAGGCGCCACACGACGTCGGGCGAGAGCGCAGGTCTCTGGCGCAACAAGGGACTTCCCCCGCAACGTCTCGTCGGCGTCGGCTTTGCGGCGCAGGGTTTCGACAGCTGCACCTATTTCCAGCGCCTGGAGGACAGCCACAATCCCATGGCCAGATTTGTCTTTGAAGGCATCGGTGCCGACGAGCAGATTGGCGGATTTGGAATTATGGGTGGCGGAGCCGCCGGCGCTGAGGTCGACTGCTACCAGCCGGTCCTCGGAACCCCGCCGCAAACTCTTCTTCTTGCGACCTCTGGCCCGCTGTCGGACGCATATCTGCTCGCTGCCGAGGAAGTCTACGAGTCCATTCAAGGTATTGGCGGGACCGAACAGCCGGGCGTGCGTGCGGACATCGTTCTGTGCCCACTCGATGGTGGCGGCGCATTCTTCTCAGTAGGCTCGATCGCTTACACCGCCTCTTTGTCGCACAACAAGTACGACAATAACGTTTCTCGCATGACCGGCAATGTACTGCGCCGGTTCTTGCAATCAGAGGCACTCGACGTAGTCCTTTGAGTTGCGACGCGACCTTACCGAAGTCACTAAAATAGCCTGATAGTGGGCCAAAAATGAACAGCAAAGGGGAACCAAATGTCGAATGATCAGAACCCACCACTTATCGGAATTTCGCGGCGCGACGTTTTGCGGGGAGGCCTGATTGGCGGTGCGGGGCTAGCGCTCGGTGCGTCCTCGGGTCTCTCGGCTTTTGCTCAAAGCGTGGTGCCAAAACCAGGTGGCAATCTGCGTGTCGCCTTTCTTGGTGCAACGCCCGCAGAAACCTTGGATCCACACTCGGGTGTGGTCCAGGTAGACTTTGCGCGCGCGCTGGCGCTCTATGAGCCACTCGTCGAGATGCAGCCGGATGCGAGCATCAAAAACGCGCTTGCGGAGTCCATTGAGCCCAACGCGGACGCAACCGAATGGACCATCAGGCTGCGCAAGGGCGTCAAGTTTCATGATGGAAAGCCGCTGACGGCGAGAGACGTGGCTTATAGCTTCCAGCGTATCACCAACCCTAAAGCTCCGCTCAGCGGCGCCATAACTCTTGCGCCGCTCGATATCGACAACATGCAGGTTGTCGACGATCTGACGCTCAGGCTTCCCATGAAGGTTCCATTTGCGGTCTTTCCGGAATGTATCTGTTCGGCGGTCTACTATGCCATCGTGCCTGAAGGCTTCGACCCGGCCAATCCTGTCGGCACCGGCCCGTTCAAGTTCCAGAGCTTTACTCCGGGGCAGCAGAGCATCTGCGTACGATTTGATGACTACTACGGCGATGCGCCCCATATCGACACGCTGACGATCTCGTCTTTCGCCTCTGACGTGGCGGCGTTCAACGCCCTGCAGAGCCAGCAGGTGGATGCACTTGCCGCAGCCCCGCTCTCACTGATCCGCCAGGTTGGTACGGGCGGCGCCATCAAGGCGCTTGTTTCCGAACCTGGGATGTGGACTCCGTTCACGATGCGTGTCGATCAGCCCCCCTTCGACAAGCCCGAAGTCCGCAAGGCCTTTCGTCTTCTGGTCGATCGTCAGCAGATGATCGATATTGCCCTGAGCGGCTATGGCGAAGTGGGCAACGACGTATTCTCCCGCTGGGACCCCTTCTACGACACGTCCCTGCAAAGATCGCAGGACCTCGATCAGGCCAAGTTCCTGCTCAAAAAGGCCGGCGAGGAAAACTTGGCGGTTGAGCTCGTCACATCGGATTTCGCCAACGGCGTTCCGCAGATGGCGCAGGTCTTCGCGCGACAGGCGCGAGATGCGGGCGTAACGGTTTCTGTACGGCAAGTGACGCCGGACGTTTTTTACGGTGACCAGTATAAGCAATGGACTTTTGCCCAGGATTTCTGGTTGCACTTCCCCTACCTGCCCCAGATCGCCGAATGCCATCTGCCCGGCGCCACGTTCAATCCGACCCACTGGGGCAACGATCAATACACCAATCTCTATAACCAGGCCGTGGGGACCGTCGACCCGGGCCTGCGAAAAGAGATTGTCCACGATCTCATGAAGATAGATTTTGAAGATGGTGGATACATCATTCCGTCCTTCAACAAAATCGTCGATCTTCTGGCGAGCAACGTCGAGGGGCTCAACCAGGCCCGCACCGGCTATGCGATGGGGCATTTCGGGTGGAAGTCTGTGTGGCTGTCGTGACGCAAGAGAGCAGAAAGACCATGGCGCAGCATCCGCTTTTGAGTTTCGCCGCTCGGCGCGTCTTTTTAGGCGTGCTGACACTCTTCGCGGTCTGCGTTGTGGTTTTTCTCGCGACCCAAGTGTTGCCCGGGGACGCGGCGCGGGCGGTGCTGGGACGCAACGCGACGCCAGAACTCCTGGCGGAAATTCGGGCCGAACTGCGCCTCGATGACCCATTGCTGGTGCAGTTCTGGTCTTGGCTTTCCGGGATATTGACCGGTGATCCGGGTCACTCCCTGGTGAACGGGACCGCAGTTTCTGACATCGTTTATCCGCGAGTTCTCAACTCGGCTATGTTGCTGGCGCTGACGTCAGTCATCAGCTTCCCGCTCTCCATAACGCTCGGGGTCGTGGCTGCCCTGTACTCGGGGCGGTTCGTAGACACGGGAATTTCCACGATCGCCCTGGCTCTGGCAGCGTTGCCCGAATTCGTTGTCGGCATTATTCTGATCCTGCTGCTTTCGACGTCCGTGTTTCATTTTTTTCCTGCCGTGTCGCTCGTTCCACCAGGCACTTCTGTCCTGCAAAATCCGATCATACTCGTGCTGCCGGTTTTGACCCTCTCGCTGGTGTGCTTCCCCTACCTGTATCGCATGACGAGAGCATCGGTGATCGAAGTTTTGGGCAGCGAGTATGTCGAAATGGCGCGGCTCAAGGGGGTAGGCACACTCAGGCTGACCTTCGTTCACGTCCTGCTCAATGCCCTCGCACCAGTTGTCCAGGTCGTGGCGCTTACGCTTGCTTATCTCGCTGGCGGGGTCGTGCTGGTGGAATTCGTCTTCGGATATCCCGGCGTTGGCCAAGGCTTGCTGGAGGCCATCATGGTTCGGGATGTTCCGGTGATCCAGTTGATCGTCCTGCTGCTGGCAGCTGTCTATGTACTGCTCAATCTTCTCGCGGATTTGATCGCAATGTTACTCAATCCGAGGATGACCGCACGCCAATGGCAATCGAATTGAAAAGGAGAGGTGGTATGAGCCTGCTCGGCGCATCCTGGCGATGGCTCCGCGATCTGAAGGCCGGTGCCGTGGGACTGCTTGTCGGATTTTTGATAGTCGCAGGCGCTCTGATCGGCCCTCTGCTCGCCCCTGAGTCGCCCTTCGATTTCGTCGGCGCCCCTTTTGATCTGCCCTCCTCATACGCGCTTCTTGGCACGGACCTGATGGGCCGCGACGTCCTGTCGCGCCTCCTTTGGGGGGGCATGCAAATTCTAGGCCTGTCAGCTGTTGCTACCTTGGCAGGTGTACTTATCGGCACCTTGCTGGGTATCATCTGCGGATACCTGAAGGGCACTACCGATGATATCATCATGCGGTTGCTCGACGTCGCGATGGCTTTCCCCCAGACGGTTCTGGCTTTGCTATTCCTTAGTATCCTCGGCCCGAAGCCTTGGCTGATAGCGACTTTGGTCACAGCAATTCATATCCCTCAGGTGGCTCGAGTGATGCGATCGGTAGCGCTTCGCGTTTCGGAGGAGGATTACATCCGCTACGCCGAAGCCATTGGCCTCTCGACGCGTCGAATTATCACACGCGAAATTCTGCCCAATCTGACCGCGCCGCTCATGGTGGAACTCGGATTGCGCTTTACCTATTCAATTGCCCTGATCGCGGGGCTGGGTTTTCTTGGATTGATGGCCGACCCCTCCGCTCCGGACTGGGGCATGATGATCAACGAAAATCGAATTGGCATGCTCTCCAACCCCTGGGCGGTTGCGGCACCGGTGTTTATTCTGGCGATTTTGACGATCGGCACCAACGTTTTTACCGACGCGCTCACCGGAACCCGGCGTGCAAAGCCCACACTTCCCGTCGAGGAAACCGAAGTATCGGCCACTGCTGGAAAGATCGTCGGCTCTGGCAACAACGAGGCGGAGAAATGACCGAGGACTACAAGGAAATGCTTGCACCTCGTGCCACCCGGTTGGCATTGGAAGTCCGCAATCTGCGCGTGTCGGTCGCCGGGAGCGACGTAGATATCGTAAAATCCGTTTCGTTGGGGCTTGTTCCAGGAGAAATTCTTGGCCTGGTTGGCGAGTCTGGCTCTGGAAAAACCACGGTGGGCCTCGCCTTGCTGGCCTACTGCCGAAAAGGGCTAAGGATTAGTGGTGGTTCTGTCAGGATTGATGGGCAGGAGGTCTTATCGCTGAGCGCGAGAGAACTGAAGAAGGCTCGGGGCCGGCTCGTTTCTTTGATACCGCAAGACCCTGGGACGGCGCTCAACCCCATCCTGCGTATCGGTACCCAGTTGATCGAATGCTATGCCGACCGCCGTTCCGCAACGGAGGATAAGCTACTCGAACTGCTGCGGTTGGTGAAGCTGCCGGATTCGCCGGCATTTCTTAGGGCCTATCCCCATCAACTGTCCGGCGGCCAACAACAACGTGTCGGCATCGCAATGGCGTTTGCCAATCGCCCCCGAGTTATCGTGATGGATGAGCCTACGACCGGTCTCGATGTCACGACCCAATCCCATGTGCTCGACACCATCCGCAGCCTCTGCAAGGAACACGCTGTCGCGGCGATCTATGTTAGCCATGACCTCGCGGTGGTTGGGGCGCTTTGCGACCGCATTGCAGTGATGTATTCCGGACAAATCGTGGAACTGGGCAGCACCGCTCAAGTGCTGTCCAGCCCGGCGCACCCCTATACGAGAGCCCTCATTGACGCTGTACCTGATCTCGACCGGGATACTGCCGTAACAGGTATACCGGGCAGTGCCCCGGAGCCATCCCATCGCCCAGCAGGATGCCCGTTTTCTCCCAGATGCACCTACGCCGAACATCGCTGCACTGGCGCATTTCCGCCAATGACAGAAATTCGGGCCGGCCAGATCGTCCATTGCGTCAGGGCAAACGAAATTCGTGTGGATCCGCCGTCAGCTCGACCGGTGGAGCATGAATCGGCCGAGGAGCGCTCCATCGCCTTGGCGGTATCTGATCTGGAAGCCTTCCACGGGAGCGTCCAGGTCCTGAAAGGTCTTTCCTTCACAATTCACCGCGGAAGCTGCGTCGCGCTGGTGGGCGAATCTGGTTCCGGCAAGACGACGACGGCGCGTTGCCTTGCCGGTCTTCACCGGGATCAAAGAGGGCAGGTCCTTTTCGACGGCGAACTGGTTCCGCCTCATGCCTCTGAGCGCTCGCTCCACCTGCGTCGTCGAATTCAGTACATTTTCCAGAATCCCTATGCGTCCCTAAATCCAAGAAGGACTATCGGCCAGTCGGTGGCGATGGCTCTGCAACAGTTTGAACCGACGTCGAGCGCCGAAGCCCGCCGTCGGGTGGTGGCAGCGCTTGATGAGGTATCTCTGCCTTCCACATCCGCAGATCGCTATCCGCACCAGCTTTCTGGGGGGCAACGGCAACGCGTGGCCATTGCCCGTGCCTTGATCGTCGGTCCCGAATTGCTAATCTGCGACGAGGTGACCTCTGCACTCGACGTATCTGTTCAAGCCGTTGTGGTGGAGCTGCTCACCCAACTGCGGCGCGATCGCAACCTGGCGATGCTGTTCGTCACTCATAACCTGGCGGTGGCGAGGAACATCGCCCAGAACGTTGCCGTCATGCAGAGCGGACGCATTGTGGAATTCGGTAAGGTGCAGGATGTCCTGCATTCGCCGACTGCCGATGAAACCCAAAGGCTGCTGGCGGACACGCCAAGATTCGCATTTTCTGTGCCGTAGCGGCCATCTGCCACGAGCCTAGATACGTGGAGGTGGGGTGCGAGGGCCCAGCCAGTCTCGCTCGCCGGAACCACCCAAGTCAACGTTGCCTCACACGCTCCGGTCGCCCACGACTGCGATCAGATCTCCGGCAGCAGCAATTAACTCAGGAGACTATAATGGACCTGGTTGCCCACTACTCTCGGCAAGGCCTGGTTGCGACGGTCGATGGCATGGAGGCGATCAGCGAGGTCTCGGCCATCATCGCGTCCGCGTTGGCGCCGCCGGCGATCGCCTGAACGGAGTGTTCCGCCGCTCGAAGACGCCACTCCCGATCTCTTAGGCTCCGTCAGGTGTCCGAGGCTTTCCCGAAGTAAGTCCCCATCCAAGTGAAGGCAGGCAAATGCTGACCTACAAAGAATATCAAACCCAGTACGATAGGTCGGTCAGTGATCCCGACGGCTTCTGGGCGGAACAGGCCAGGCGTCTCGATTGGGTGACGTTCCCCACCAAGATCAAGAATACTACCTTTGCCTATCCTGACATCTCGATCAAATGGTACGAGGACGGGGTACTCAACGTCTCCTACAATTGCCTCGACCGGCACCTGGCGACGCGTGGCGACCAGACCGCCATCATCTGGGAAGGGGACATTCCCGGCACCGACGGCAAGGTGACCTATCGCGAGCTGCATGATCGCGTGTGCCGCTATGCCAATGTGCTCAAGGTGAATGGCGTCAAGAAGGGCGATCGCGTCACCATCTACATGCCCATGGTTATCGACACGGCCGTGGCCATGCTGGCCTGCTCACGCATTGGCGCCGTGCATTCGGTGATTTTCGCTGGCTTCTCGCCGGATTCGATCGCCGGGCGGGTCGCGGACTGTGGTTCGAAGATCATCCTCACCGCCGATGAAGGTCGTCGCGGTGGCAAGACCATCGGGCTCAAAAAGAATGTCGACGAGGCGCTGGCCAAGGTAAGCGGCGTCGAGAGGGTCATCGTGGTACAGGTCACCGGCAATCCGGTGAACATGGTAGAAGGCCGCGACGTCTGGTACCACGACGCCGTCGCCACCGTTGACGCGGACTGCCCGCCCGAGCCGATGAATGCAGAAGATCCGCTGTTCATCCTCTATACCTCTGGCTCAACCGGCAAGCCCAAGGGCGTGCTGCACACCATTGGCGGCTACCTCGTCTATGGCTCGCTGACCCATCAGCTCAGCTTCGACTACCAGGATGGCGACGTGTTTTGGTGCACGGCCGACGTCGGTTGGATCACCGGCCACACCTATATCGTCTATGGCCCACTCGCCAATGGCGCGACGACGCTGATGTTCGAGGGCATTCCGAGCTATCCGGACGCTTCCCGCCTGTGGCAGGTGGTTGAAAAGCACAAGGTCAACATTTTCCACACCGCGCCGACTGCCATTCGCGCACTGATGGGCGCCGGCTCCGAATTTGCCGACAAGCACGACATGCCGACGCTGCGCCTGCTTGGTACGGTGGGCGAGCCGATCAATCCGGAAGCCTGGATGTGGTACCACAAGCATGTGGGCAAAGATCGTTGCGAGATCGTCGACGCTTGGTGGCAGACCGAGACCGGCGGCCATATGATCGCACCATTCCCCGGAGCCATCCCGACGAAAGCCGGCTCGGCGACCAAGCCATTCTTCGGCGTGCAACCGGTCGTGCTATCGCCCGAAGGGCGGCTACAGGAGCAAACCAAAGCCGAAGGCGTCCTCGCGGTCAAAGACAGCTGGCCGGGGCAGATGCGCAGCGTCTATGGCGACCACCAGCGGTTCGTCGAAACCTACTTCACCGAATACAAGGGCTATTACTTCACCGGTGACGGCTGCCGCCGCGATGAGGACGGCTATTACTGGATCACCGGCCGCGTCGATGACGTGCTCAACGTCTCGGGCCATCGCCTCGGTACTGCCGAAGTGGAAAGCGCGCTGGTCAGTCACCCCAAGGTCTCGGAAGCCGCCGTGGTCGGGTATCCGCACGACATCAAGGGGCAGGGCATCTATTGCTACGTCACCCTGATGGCAGGCGAGGCCCGTGACGACGCGCTCAAGGCCGAACTCAAGAACTGGGTACGCAAGGAAATCGGACCGATTGCTACGCCCGATCTGATCCAGTGGGCGCCTAGCCTGCCCAAGACCCGGTCCGGCAAAATCATGCGCCGCATCCTACGCAAGGTAGCCGAGGACGACTTCGGCTCGCTGGGGGATACGTCGACCCTCGCCGATCCGGCGGTGGTCACGGATCTGATTGAGAACCGCCAGAACCGGTAGCAGGCAATCGTGCGGGTGCGGGAACGGCTGGGCGCACCCCAGGACGCGGCCGAAACTTCCGCCGGCAGGGCGGCTAGGGAACACAGCCTGAGCAGCGTGATCTCGACCCCAGAGTGCTTGAGCAGGGGCACCAGGCTCAAGCGTGTGGCGAGAGTTTGGTATCTTGGGGGCCACCCTGCCGACGCTCACTCGGGGTAAACCCGTAATGTTCTTTGTACCGCACGGAAAAGTGCGATTGGCTACAAAACCCACAGCTGTAGGCAATTTCTGAAATCGGGACTACCGACGAGTTGCGCATGGGGGGCGCCCTCAACAGACGGTCTGCTTCGCGCAGCCGCAGCGCCAGAAGTTCCCGGCCGAACGTGGTGCCGTGAAGCTGAAAAACCTTATGGACGTAACGGACTGACACGCGCAACGAATCCGCCGCGTGCTCCGGCGCGAGGTCGGGGTCGCCAAAATGATACGACAGGAAAGCCGAAAGTCGATGGAAGGTGACATCCGACACCGCCATTATCGTGCTTTCGGCTAGGTCCCTCGCGTCGTGCGTTTCCAGCATCAGGCACATCAGGTCAAGGATGCTTTCCTCGGCACGTTGCAATAGCGCGGCATGGGCCGAAGGCAGCATGTGGAAAGTCTGCAGGGCAAGTTGCGCGACAAGTGGTACCAAGCCGGCATTGGCAACGTCCTTACGGCCATAGGTCGTATCTATAAAGGGAAGTCGCTCCCTAATGATACTGGCAGGCACCTTGACCGTTACGTTGTGAGTTTCGTCGCCAATCTGGGTCCAATAGCCTTCAGCCGAGTTCAGAATAAACATTTCGCCAGGACCGACATCATTCTCGATCCCAAGCTGGCAGAAGCGTTCGCGCTCCCGAGTTGGAAATATGAAGATAACTTCTTCCAAGCCTGAGGTCTGGTGACGGCGAACCGTTCGTGAGGCGTTCGCTACGAACTTGGAAATCCCGATCTTGTCGAGGTTCAGTGCCGTAAGGTTGCCTTCAAAAGAAAGTGGGTCCGTGGCGGTACAGTCCAGGGGAAAATAGACTTCCTGCATGTAGTCGTCCCAAACTTGGGCACTACGACCTGATCTCGCCGCTGCCGTTCCGATGGTAAACACTGTTTTGGTGAAAGGCAGCACACTCAAATCCTCCCGCCGCACGACCAGAAATTATACGAGCGGGATTGGTACCAGTCAATGCAAGAGTTGAGCTGCTGCCGGTTTTGTGGACACGACGATAGAGATCGTGACCGAGCTGGGTGCCTCGGGCAGGGTGCTGAAGATCGGAAGCGGTGGCGGGCGAGATCCACTTGTGAGAGCGGCGGTGCAAAATGGTGCTGTTACGTTGTTTGAAAAAGGTCAGCATTGAGCAGCGGGACCTAATTTAGGCCCGCATTCCGGTTACGGCTTTCCATTCCGCCATGGTCTTGAGGCGGTGGATATGGATGGCCAGCGCTGAGTTTTTGGAGCTTGGTGGGACGAAGAGATTTCGCAGCGCTGAGAAGATGTTGAGGAAACGCTGCAGACCTCCAGGCGATCGGAAGCCCTGCATCATTCGCTCTCGTTTTCGCAAAGGTAGGTGCGAGTTCTCCACTCGATTGTTTAATCCCTTGTGGGATCGGTGCTCGACGGCTGGCATGACGTCACGCATAGCCGCACCATATGAGCGCAATTTGTCGGTGATGATGCGCTTGGGTGCGAGACCTTGTTTCTTTAGAAGCCGGATCAGCAATCGCTTGGCGGCCTTTGTATCGCGGCGGGATTGTACGATTTCGCCGAGAACGTATCCGTCTTGGTCCACTGTGCGCAACAGCATTTCCTCGACCAATCGCAGGCTGAGCGGAAACCGAAAATAGAGCCAATTGCCCGTGCGATAATCTGTGGCGAAAGCGATGGTTCTTATAATTGACGGTCGGCAAGCTCAACCTGCCCTATCTACCACTCAACCGTTAAGCTGAAAACAATGTGACAGCACCTTGAAACGTTCTGGCTACATGAAAGACAGTAGGCGCATGCCAGTCAATATGCAGTCGTCGCGTCATGTTGTTCTTCGAAGGCATTTTCTGTGTCAGCTCGTACCCTACTTTCGCATATCCAGCGGGTCCATCGGACACATTATTTGTTTATTTACGTTACCACTTAGGGGTTTCTCCTGTCTTTCAGAACTGTTCGAATCCAGCCCGATTCTGCTCTAGGCTTGATATGTGATCCGACCCCCACATATCGTGATGAGTGGATGAATCTCGCAAATAGTGTCCGGCGAAGCCGACAGAATATTGCCGGAAAGAACGACGAGGTCGCCCAGAGCGCCGGGCTTTAACTTGCCCTTTTGGTGTTCGTTGAATTCTGCAAAGGCGCCCCCGGCGGTGTACCCATGTAGCGCTTCAAGTATCGAGAATTTTTGCTCGGGATCGCCCGCACGCCACGGCCTACGCGTGACCGCAGCATGGATGCCGAATATCGGATCAATACTTGCAACGGGCCAATCGGACCCAAATGCCAGTCTGGCGCCTGCATCTTGGAGAGCCTTACCCGCATAGAAGTGCGGAATTCTTGATGGGCCGATCCGTGAAAGAGTTGGCTCGAGGGGTACTCCAATAGTCCCTGGAGGATGGGGTGGCTGCATGGATGCGATAACGCCCAGTTCGTGGAACCTCTTGATATCCGTCTCACTGATAACTTCGACGTGCTCGATTCTATGACGGCTGTCTCTCCGACCATTCGCAAATATGGCCGCCTCATAACCATCAAGCACCCTTCGAACCGCACCGTCTCCAGTGGCATGCACCGCGATTTGTAGCTGTAGCTTATCCGCGTATGTTGCAACCTCGTTGAAGTGGGTCGTGTCGAAAAAAAACTGACCACGGTGACCGGGCATATCCTCGTAATCGTCCAGCATGCCAGCCGTGCGGGTATCGATGACACCGTCCATGAAGATCTTCACCATGCCGGCTGTAATCCAGTCGGATTGGCAGCGTTCTCTCATTTCACATGCCTTCTCAAGTGCCACGAGCGGCATCTGTCTCCTATAATGGAATGGCAAACGTGCTCTGACAGCGAGCTTGCCTTCCGAAAGAAGGTCGGAAAGCAGATCGAGCTGGTAGAAATTGCCATCCATATTATGAAACGAAGTGATCCCGTGTCGGGCGCAGTGTTCCAGCCCTTTAAGCAGGGTGGCTCGATCGAAATCGCGCTCTTGCGGAGTTGGTGAATTCTCTGGTTCCCCCCCTGTAACGAGACCGAGTCGCACCCTCCCTTCGCCGGCCGCAGCATAGAGCGGTTCCATCGCCTCAAATTCGCGTAGCTCTCCCGTTGCGATCCCATCGGTGCCCATGACGACTTCGTTTCCGGGCGGGAGTTGTATGCCATGCAAAATCCCGGCGCGTTCAAGCGCTTTGGTGTTCGCCCACATTGTGTGGTGATCAAACGCGGTCATTGCAAACGGTCGATCCGGAACAATCCGATCCAAGATATGCCGCGTGATCGGTTCGTCCCGCGAGAGCATTTGATAATCGGCGCCTTGTGCCAAGACAATGGAACTATCGGGCATACCGCGCGCATAGGACGACACTCTGTCTCTCAGCAACGTTTCGCCTGACACGCCGGCAAGCTGCAGATGAGCGAGTTCCGCACCGCCAAGGAACAAGTGCATGTGGCTTTCGATAAATCCCGGGACAACTGAATTGCCCGCGGCATCGACCACGGCCGTGTTGGGTCCTCTCAACGAAACAACATGCTCGGTCGAGTCGACAGCTACGATCCGGCCGTTTGTGATCGCGACCGCCTCCGCGGTGGGATTTCCAGGATCCATTGTGCTAACGACCCCATTTAGAATAACGATATCAGCGGCCCGCAATCTATCTCTCCGTTTCTATTTCCAAGGTCTTGATCAATCTAAATAATATTATAAAGTATAATTTCGACGTATTGATTAAAATCAGTTTTACTCTATCCCTCGATAATAATATCGCATTATAAAATCAATATTATCTTGAATTTCCATTACATAAATTCGCTCTGTCATTTACTTCCGCATTTCATACGGCGCCTGAAATATGTATTTCACCTAGCCATTCATCGTCATAGCCAGCCCTCAGGGCTCTTGTTTTGCGCGAGGCATGTCTCCACCATCGTATCCCCCAAGCAATCAAAACCCAGTTCGAATCCGAGCATTGTGCAACCTTCAGCCGCCCGTCAGTCTCGGAAGCAGATAGATTTCCGCTCCCGTTGGCAGTTTCTTCGACCACGTGTCGCGATAGATTGTTCCGTCGATTGCCACCGCGACCCCGCGATCCATGAGGGGCTCGAGCCCAGGGAACCGTTCGCTCAACCTCTTGAACAGTTCCCTGATATCTCTTGCCTCG
>Ga0307515_10004009_pt1 | contig 30736 bp, 2 predicted proteins | sample 17_EM_MG_FD_194513 | JGI IMG/M metagenome (GOLD analysis project Ga0307515, IMG submission 194513) | Populus trichocarpa ectomycorrhiza microbial communities from riparian zone in the Pacific Northwest, United States - 17_EM | ecosystem: Host-associated > Plants > Roots > Unclassified | place...
ATACTAACCTATTTACGATGCAACTTTAATAGAAGCTGTAGAGTATATATAAAAGTCTAAATCCAAATTATTAGAATTTATTATTAAGTGGTCGTTAAGATATTAAAGTGCGATTTTTCTAATTTTTAGTGAGTTTTGAGGCTGGCTCGCTCGGTGGGGTGGCCGACTCGTTAGTAAAACACGTTACCTCTAAGCAGTTATATTTTGCTAGATCTCCTCTAATTTTAATACTCTTAAAGAACCCACACCTTTAGGGAGTTATTTAAATGTACTAAATAAGATTATAAAGTAATTTAATAGACCCCCGCTTCTTCTAGAGCTCCTAAACCCTCTTAAAGTCTATCTCACAGTATATAGAGGCCATTTCCTTGCAAATCTTCTTAGCGTTCTTTCCAATTATAAAGGCTTACGCATAGAGGTTAATAATATAGCTAAAGCAGCGTAGCCGACGAGCTTTTTATCTCTTTACTAATATCTTTAGGTATAGAACTTAAAGTACCGCATTAACGCACGTATTATTTAACTCTATATTATTACCTATAAAATAGCCAATATTGCCTTTAAATTTATATTCCTTAATTAGCTTTAGTAAAATAGCCGCCATATTCTCACTAGAGTGTTTATTAATAACCTTACGAAGCCCTAGAACTACATATCGTCGCCTTTTATATTAGTTAATAAAATAACCAACAATACTAAGAATTACGTGGAAGTTTAGCGATATCTATAAATTAAAGGATATAGATATAGAGCTATAAGCAGAGGCCAGCTCCTTTTTTAGGTTATCCTTTTTCCGCTTAAACTCTGCTATAACCTAGCCCCGAATTGTCTTTCTAGCTTTTAGTAGGAATTTTAAAAGGGCCGAATAGAGGTAATAGAGAAGGCTTTGGAAGTACTCGTTTTTAAACTAGAAGAAGGTAATATAACAGCAGACAATCTACCTAATTAACAGCTGCTTAAACGTATTAAAATTTAACCTCTGCTTAAGCACCCGCTGCTTAGAATAGTCCTTAATTATTAGCTAGTTAAAGTCGCTTGGTTTAGGAGGCTTAAGGAAGCCAGTATATTAGTTTATCTAGTAATTGTTAACAAGGTAATCTAAAGCAGTAGTATATTCTAATAAGATTATTATAAGCTCCTGCTGACGCCTTACTCTCTTATAGATATAGCAGTAGTAGTATACCTTCTTCCTATTGCCAACCTCGCCCTTAAGCTAAACGTCCTCCCCCTATTTCCATATTAGTAACGTGTAAGGCTTAGTATTTTTAACGCCGAGTGTAAGGGACTTGCACCGGATATACTGCCTACCGCTATATTTAAACTTCTCCACCTCTAGGCGGCCTTTAGCTGCAGAGTTAATATATTCTAGAGCAAAAATAACGTCATTAGATAGGGGTGTAGCTAAGTAATTAGGTAAGAAGCGCGCAATACTGGATTAAGTCGCTAGTGGGCGAGTTTATTTAGCGGCCGTAGTAGAAATAAAACACCAAATTAATGAGTAGTATGCGCAGTAGGAGCGACAGGAGTATAACTCCTTATTTCTACGGGCAATTAACCGTCTTTTAAGACGGTGTAATACTACAAAAGTCACTAATTGGCCGCCACCACCTGCACTAACTCCTTAGCGTCCTGTCCTTATCAGCCTTACGTCTAAATGAGGAATGGAACTGGAGCGCCAGGAGCCTCCACAAGCTCAGATCCAGTCCAGTCCACTAATAAAATCAAGCGATCCAGCTCCAGAAGTTTAGGCGATCCATATGGCGCTCCAAGATAGCTCCAGTCCAAGTAGATCACTGCTCTATGCTCTAGCTCTATGCTCTGGCATCTTGCTCTAGCTCTGTGCTCGGGCTATCGCGCTGGCTGGGCTCTTACTTAGACGCCATATAAGGTTGTTACGCTGTGGTGGGTAGGTCGACTCTATTGAATGGTTGTGTATCTAGGTTAAAGGAGGTTGGGCTTGTACGGTCGGGTTCGTACGGTTAGGTTCAGTTCGGTTCAATCGATGTTCAATGCAATCAATGTTCGATCGTCCGTCCGTTTGGTAAATAAAGGTAATCACAAGTATAAGAGAGGTACCCGGAAGAAGCTTGAAATATTTACAAAGGTAGGAGAAGTAGTGACTTCTTAAACGAGGTAACGTGTTTTACCAGTCAGTGGGACACCCTAGTCAGTGGGACACCCCAAAAACCACCAAAAATCAGAAAAACTGCACCTTAATATCTCGACAATGGCTTAATAATAAATTCTAAATTTTTATAATTAGCCTTTTATGCCTGCTTTAAGACTCCCATTAAAGTCCTAGAGTAATAACCCTAGCCATTATTAAGATTTTGGGGTTTTGGCCCCCAATTTAAATTAAATTGCAATATTTTTAGAGCTACTTAATAGATTATTTTTTAAATCTAATAAGAGGTTTAAAATAGGTATAAAAGGCTAATTATAAAACTTTGGAATTTATTATTAAGCCATTATCGAGATATTAAGGTGCAGTTTTTCTGATTTTTAGTGGTTTTTAGGGTGTCCCACTGACTAGGGTATCCCACTGACTGGTAAAACACGTTAGCAGATTAATTGCTTAGTAAGCGCTAAATGTACAGATTAGATACAGTATGGTAGGCAGGCCGGGCTTATAACTGTAAGCTTTATAGTATATGGGAATTAAACAAGCAACTTTATTGTAAATCTATAGAAATTAAGTAGTATAAATATATAAAAGTAGACCCCTAACTCCGGAGCCTATAACTTATATTAAACGTATCCGAGATATATAAGGGTAGTGCTAACGTAGGTAAAACAGGGTAATATGCAAGGTCCGGTAGTCGGTTATATTAGGTTTAGTAAAAGGTTAGAAATAGAGGTAAAAAGGATTATAACATTATAGCAAGTCGTATGGTATAGGTCACTCCTTTATATAAAATTTATAAGACACGATTAATTGGCTTATACCCTAATAAGAGGGATAGGACATTTTCGTAATGTATATACGCCTAGTTATATAGTAATACTAAAAAGCTATAAAGCACGGATTCACTTAATCATCTCGGCTGTATATATAATATTAAGTTAGCGAAGATACAACCGAATAGAAGGACACTCCCCTAATAGCTTTTTGTAGAAACCCTTCTCTCCCAAAGCTCTACGACTCCGCAATAACAGTAACGCCTCCTCTTTTACCTCCTATTACCCGCTGAACTTTAGCGCTAGTTATATATCTAGTAACACTAGCAGAATACCGGCTTTATCCTTATATAATAACTAAAAGTAGGCAGTTAGAGAGACTCTTTTATAAGCGTTTGCAGATCTAAAAACGGTAAAATTAATGCTAATTCCTATAAAGAGGGCCAAAGAAATAACTATACGCGCTAGTAAACATTATATAATATAGGCCAACTTATTTATAGAACTCTATTAACGTTTAATACGGTAACGCTAGTACGGTACCGGCTTAATAGTTAAATAATACTAAATAGAGGGCGAAAGAGCATCTTATGTAGGCTAAATATAACAGCCACTAATTTAGGGTTACTATTAAGCTTAAGGGATAAGTAAGAGGGAAGAAGGAACTAGAAGATCTTTAGGAATAGTAAAGAATTTAATAATTATATACTATATATACTAGGCTAAGATATATATATAATAGAAGATGGAATAAAAATAGCTTACGCCTTTTATAAGGCTTATTAGGCTTACTTAGCTTATAACTTAGACTAAGTACTATTTATACGGCTTAGTTATATTTAATAAACTCGTAGTAAAATAAAGTAAGAGTAGTTATATTGTGTTAGAAATCCATTTATATTAAAGCTCTTTAAGTAGTATATAAGCTACACTATCCGGTATTTAAATAAGTGGAAGTATTTTGCTGCTATTAGCTGGTTAAAGAGCCAATATAAAGCGATAAATTCCTTAACTTTGGTAAGGCGTGTATACGCTTCTTTAACTAGTATATCTAGATAATTTCTAGGGATATTAAACACATTAAGGCGTTATAGTGGACATTAATATTAATTGTCGCTGATTTCTGGAAGAGAATCCCTAATATAAGTAAATCTAAGCTTAATATTAACTTTGTATAATATACTTGTATAATAAGTATCGATATACTCTATAATACCTTAGGTGATACTAATCTTATAACTATTACGGTATAGGTCTTATTATAGGATTGCGTCGCAGAATAGAGCTAGAATAGAGAGAGAGTTCTTAAAAAAATCCTATAAGCTTTTAAGAAGGGATAAAGACGCTAGGAAGCTTTTAATAGGTATAAGTAGATATCTAAAGATAAATCTTTTTATTGGTAAGTACGTAACGGATAAGAGATATATTTTTACCATCCGCAAAATTGGCGCTTTAAGGGGTGGAAGATATAGCGGTATAGGTTTATATTACGGCACTAACCTAACGCATACTGTTTTATACTATTTTATACTATTTCCTACTATTAGTTAGCCCACCACTAGTACCTTGGCGGCCGGCCCTACTATTTATATACAATACCCTATTTCCACCTTCTTCTCCTCTTTATACTATAACGTAGTTATTTAGTCTACTTTATTACAGCACTGTAACAGTTTATAGTATCTCTAATTACACCCTATTGCGATCTTTATTTTTCCTAATCTACTATCTCCGTTTTCCTAGTATAATCGCAACCTAGCGCGACCGATAACACTATACTACAGTCTTAGACAATCTTAGTATAGTCTTAGCATAGCCTTAGTATAGTCTTAGCAATTTTAGTATTACAGTTAGCCTTATAGATTTCAATTACCTTACCTAAATCTCCTAGAATAGGCGACTATAATATAGACGACGTCCCGCTAATAAACCCTCGCAAAGCGCTTACCCGCCTCCTTAACACCTCCTATACTAATATCGCCTAGGTAATTAGGAACGGTCCTAAATACCTAAAGGACCTTAATATGGTAGGAACCTTTTAGCAACTCTCTATATATACAGCTTTCTTAACTAGTATTAAGAGCGGCCTTTAAGCCGTCTATAGTAAAGACCAAGCTATAAAGTCCTAACTTAAAAAAGCTTAATATAGAATTAACTCCCTTAAGACACTTAAACTATATATTAAATAATATAAACAGCAAGCCCTTATATATACTAAGACTATACAAAAATTAAGCTCTTAAATTACTATACTTACCAAAACTATTGCCAATAAGAACTCTACTACTAGCTCCCCTCTTTTAACTAAGCCCTATAGAAAAAAGCGTAAAGTAAAAAATCTAACCCTATTTAATGGTAAGGGATCACTAATTAAAAAGTAAAAAAAAATTTAAAATATAGGAAATAAAAATCTAAGGCGTTTTCCGGAGGGATATAAAGTACTTTAAGACCCTAATAGACGAAATCCTCTATATATTAGACATACTAATAAATAAGGCTTATAACTATATTAAACATAGCCTTAATATATTACGCATATACCTAAATAACCTAAGTAAATGGACCTTTTCTAACTAAGAGTCTATGTTTATATATATAAGAGGACACTATAAGACCATAGATATAACCCAAGCGGCTAAAAATAAGTTAGATACCTTAAGCTAAGGCGAGCGTAACTATTAGTCCTAAAAAGCAGAGCTTAATAAGTTAATAATTAAAGTAAATAAGACCAAGGAATAAAAAGTAAATTTACTTAAAAAGAATATTTTCTTTAAAATAAAGGACCTAGCCCTTACCCTTAGCCGTAAAACTAGTAATATTAACTATAAAGGCTAGAGTAAGTAGATAGATATATTCGCTTATAACCTATAAAATTATACCCACTATACTAAGTTAAATACCGCTAAGCTAAGTGCCGCTAGCGGCTATTAATCTATATTACTATAGAATAACCTAATAAACCTAAACGTCGTTAAGTTTAGTAGCGGTAGTAATAGCCTCCCTAATAATATTTAAAGATATTATATAAATAATAGACTCTATATAGCGTGTAGTTAACCTAGCTACTAGAAAGATGCTTACAACCCCTAGTAAAACCTAAATCCCCTTTTAATGCTACCGCGCTAACCCCCCCCTAGCCGTAGCGGATTCTTTAATAGAGGGGATAGTAATTAAGGCGGTAACTATAGACGAGGATATGGGTTTGGATATAGAAACCTACCCCTATAATTCCCTTCCCCAACATAGCCCTAGCTAATAGTCCTGTACGTAAACTATAGATAAGTACTCTATATTACTACCAACTGTAAGACCGGCTATATTATCGGCAAAGAACCCCCTAGTATATATATACCATTAGAGACCAACACGTTAGAATATACTAGCTAAGACTATAGCTACTAGCCAAGCCCTATAACGCAGCTATTAAAAGGCTAACCCTTAGACTAAGTCGCCTTTAAGGGTTAAAACTATACGGGGAGGAGGATAAAAGGATTAAATCTATACTACTAGATTAATTAGACCTTATTTTAAGCTAGCTACTATTTAATCTTAAAATAGCAAACAATAATAAAATTTTTATCCTTATTTAGACTTACCTCTCCTTACTATATAACCCACTTCTAGAAGTTATTATTAAAACAATAAGCCTTATTAATAGTGGTAGTATAGCACCAACGTTTATAGACGAAGACTTGCTTATAAAGAAGTACAATATTATAATAAAAAGACTCCTAGCCCTAAAACCACTCTGCCTTACTAACAGACTCTAATCTAGCTTTATTACCCATTACTTTATAGCAAAAATAATAATCGGCCACTATATAGAATCTATGCTTTTCTATATTATAAAGTTATCACCCTTAATACTAGTAATTCTTAGAATACCCTAGCTTAAAAAGCACAACTTAAGTATAAACTTCCCCATTTTAGGGCTTAAGTTTAACTCTAATTACTATACCTATAACTGTCTCTTATAGTATATCCCTAATTATAACCGAGTAGCACTATATAGATGTATTACACGGCTAACGCTTAGATACTATTAGCTAATAATAAAAGAGGTACCTAATACTAGTAAGCTAATATATACAGTAAATAAAACAGAGATTCTAGAAGACTGGATTACTACCCCACCCCTAAGAAATACCACCCCGCCCCTAAGAATATAAACACCGCTAGAACTATAAGTCCCCTATATATACCCGCTTAACCTAAGCTAGCTAATAAGATATCTAACTCTAAGTTATTTACTATACGTATATATAACCGCGCATATAATAGCTAAAGGCGTTATAGCTAAAACTAAAACCAGAGCAATTAAAACCTCCCCCTTATAACGCCTAACCTTATATCTATCTCCCGCGCATACTATATAGGGCCGCCGCCGCGTTTCCGCCCCCTAGGGCTAACTAAGCCACGCTAGCCTAGCTATAGCACTAGAGAACTAAACACGCCCTAAACTGGACGACATTAGATACACTTATACCGTTAATTTTACCTAGTTCTATAAATAAAAAGGCGTAAAGGTAATAAGGATTTATATAGCGGAGCTAGTAGAACTAGTTAAATAAGAAGAACACTAATAGCTACTTAAAGAGCTGCCTATAGGCCTAATGGAAGTACTAAACCTATTAGAAAAGTCTTTCCGCTAGCTAGTAGAGGGCGACTATACAATAAAAGAAGCCCGTAAAGCGCTACCCCCTTATTTTTATAATTTCCTTAAGATAAACCTAAAAATTAAGCCTAAGTCTCTACGCCAGAAGATAGTTAATACTAATATTAAAAAATTCCTAAAAGGTAAACTAGGATTAACCCGTAAAGACATTTTATAATACTTATTAAAGGAGTTCCGCGAATATATTAAGCACTTTCTCCCTAAAAATGTAGATAAGCTACCCCCTTACCAACCATAGGACTATAAAATTAAGATTATCCCTAGAAACTAGGCCCTATACTATAAAAATAGACCACTCTTACCTGCTAAACTTAGGTATATAAAAAAGTGGATTAATAAAATGCTAGATAAGGGTTTTATCCGCGAATTAACCTTACTAGCTACTATACTACTCCTCCTTACTACTAAGCCTAGTAGCGGTGTATAAATCTACTATAACTACTAAGGCCTAAATATAGTTACTATTAAGAATTGGTACCTATTACCACTAATCTATAAGACACTTAACACACTTTATAGTGCTAAGTACTTTACTAAACTTAATATAATTGCTACGTTTAACTAAATCCGGATTACGAAGGGCTATAAGTAGCTTATAGCATTTATTACCTAGTTCGGACTCTATAAGATACTAATTATACTATTTAGCCTCTATAACGCACTCGCTACGTTTTAAAACTATATTAATTATATCTTATATAACGCCCTTAATAACTACTATACTACTTACCTTAATAACGTCCTTATCTTTTCTAAAACACGTACTAAGTATACTAAGTATATAAATAAAGTCATCTAAAGACTCGATAATGCTAGACTTTAAATTAATATTAATAAGTTTAAGTTCTACTCTACTAAAAAAAAATACCTTAGCTTAATTATCTTAACTAATAGCATAACTATAGACCCTAAGAAGGTATAGGCCTTATAGAAATAGAAGGACCTAATATTAATTAAAGAACTATAACAATTTCTTAGCTTCGCGAACTTCTACTAATAATTTATCTAAGGCTACTCTACTATTGCCATACCTATAATAAAACTCCTAAAGAGGGATATTAAATGGCTATAGGGACTAAAACAAGCCAAATTGTTTAAGGCCCTTAAGGGAGCCTTTACCTTAGCACTAGTACTAGTATACTATAACTATATAAAGAAGACAGTGACAGAAACAGACGTATTAAATTAGGCTTTTAGCAGAGTCCTTTCCTAGTATAATAATAATAGTAAATTAAGACTGGTCGCATTCTTTTCCGTAAAGCACTCTACGCTAGAGTATAACTACAAGATCTATAATAAAGAACTCTTAGCTATTATTAAGGCTTTAAAGAAATAGCGTCCTAAGCTATAAGGGACTAAGGAGCTGTTTAAAATTATTACCAACTATAAGAACTTATAGACGTTTATAACTACTAAGCAGCTAAATTAACGCTAAGTTTAATAAGCAGAGTTCCTTTTATAGTTTAATTTTATAATTATATATAGACTTAGTAGTAAAGCCATACTCCCTAATACCCTAAGCTAGCTACTAAGAATAAGGCCTAAGGACGCTAATAATAAACGCCTCTACTACCAAGCCTAAGTCGTTATACTACCCTAGAAAATTAACCCTATAATCTTAGAAGAATTGCTATATAAGTCCCGTAACTCTAATAATATAAAGTTTATAGCCGCTCTAGACCCTAAAATAGCCGAAAAGTTACTAGATAAGTTAATTTAGTTAAGATACTAAGAGAATAAACTCGTAAGAGATATAGTAGCGGCCCTATATAATTAAAAAGCTCGCTATTAGCTAAAGAAGATTAGGAAATTACTCTATTATAATAAGTTAGAATATAGTATTATTAACGGATAGATCTACTTCCGCTAACGTCTCTTCGTCCCTAATACCCTAAACTTTTACCTAAAAGTTATCTATTACTCTTATAGCAGCGGCCCCGCTAGTTACCCTAGCCGGGTTAAAACCCTTAACCTCTTAAACTAAATATACTAGTAGCTAGGAATCTCCCAATTTACGGCTACCTTTGTTAAAGACTGTGCCCTATACTTTTGCACTAAGACCCCCCGTTTTACCCCGCTTAGTTTTTTAAAGCTACTAAAACTACCTACTCGCCTATAGACCAATATTTTAATTAACTATATTATAACGCTACTAGTATACTAACGCTATAGTAAGGTATATAAATATATCCTTATTATTATAGACCGCCTAACTAAAATATAATACCTCGTTTTAGTAATAGGACTCTTAATAAAGGAGCTAGTTAACGGCTTTATTATATATAAGATTTAATTTACCGTCCGACCTGGTCCCCCTAATGGGTCCACACAGACTAATACCTATGGGAAAAACCTCTATACTGAGAAAAACCCCATTTTTAAGTGTACAAAAAACCTCCAGGGGAGACGTGAGAGGTAATATTCCAGATAACATCCATACTACATTAACGGGAGGAAAAACACTGTCAGGTTGCTGCTTTAAGACTCCCCTTAAAAGTGTCTAAATGCCTATCTTACCCTATTTGCCATTTAAACCATCTTTGCCACATTTTTATACTGCTTATCTAAGCCGTATGCCTGTCCCTAGCTCCTCTTCTAAGTCTCCTATAAATATCTCCTAAATAATAACACTTGCGTTCCGCCTGGGCCTGCATACTGAGGTCTCTTATCCACTCCTCTATTAAAGGGTTTCTATAACGGGGTATAACTTAGTATCGCTTTTGCCTTAGGGCCCAAACCTAGGCCCTTGCACCTATTTATAAGGTATAGGAGGATAATCTAGTATTTAATAGGGGGCCTAATCCCTATAACTAGATACCTAGGTTGCCGGATAATGTTGAAATAGGGGGCCTCTGCTACGCTTAGGGCGCGGATTGCATGCGTATATATATAAATGCTATGCGGTGTATATAGTATTTATAGGAGGGAGGGGGTACGTTAAAGGAATGATACTTATTAATTTGAATGTCCCGAATATATATGTTAGAGATATAGTAGCCGTGTTTAAACTTTTTGCTAAGGCTTACCCCCCAGTAGAAATTTTTTGCACCCCTACCACGTCGCTGCGCAGGCGCTGCACAGCCGTATATACGTCTCTGCGTTCGCTCTAGTAGTCTATTAATACGATCTAAATGGAACGTCAATAGTAGCTGCCAGGTTCCCGGGCTCCACCGCATAGGGGTGTAGAAGTTGCTTTTTTGGAGTCGTCTTTTTAACTAGTCTTGGCGCTAAGGCCTGTGAAAACTCTGCTGTTCTGACGGCGTCAAGGGTTGAGTATTCGAAGGCCCCCTCTAGCCACAACGTAACGCTGCTGCATTAGTAACAGACGAGATCCTCACTCTTAGCTTGACCATGCGGACAAGATGAGATGGAAAGGAACCCCTATAGGACCGTATAGGTCGGATCTCGATTTTAGTGTTCCTCTCTAACGGCTTTATTAATAACGTATATAAGCTCTACAGTACACTAAGCATAATTATCTCTAATTATAGTATATAATTTGTTAGCGACTTCTAGCAATAACTAAGTAAACGCCTTAAGATAACCTTAAGATTAAGCTTAGCCTAGTACCTAGAAACAGACGGTTAAACTAAAATTATTAACGCTACCGTAAATAAGTACCTCTATACTTTTGTTAGCTTTATATAGAATAACTAGGTTAACTACCTACCGCTTACTAAGTTTACTATAAATAACTAAGTTAATAAAAGTATAGGTATCTCCCCATTTTTTACAAACTATAGCTTTAACCCTTGCCTTAAAATTAAGCCTACTAGCCCCTACCTACTAACACTATCAGTATAAGTAAAGAAGGAGTTCTTCCGCGCAGACTCTATAGCCAACCGCTTTAAGCGGATATTAATATAGCTTAAGGCCCTAGCCTGGATTTTATAGCAACGCTATAAAGATAATACTAATACCTATAGAAATAAGAGCGCGTTATTCTATAAAGGTAATATAGTTATAGTTAGCTTAGAAAATATAAAGATAAATAGACCTAAGAAGAAATGGGATAATAAATAGGACGGCCTGTACCCCGTACTTATAGTATACTAAGGGGTAGTTATAGTAGACCTTCTAGACTATATCTAAGTAAATAAATCCTTCCATATATCTAAGGTCCGCCTTTAAGCTGCTAAAGAAATCCCTAGCTAAGCAAATATTAATATTATAGAGCGCCGCAATATATAAGGACGAGTAGTAAAGAGAGATAATAATGGTAATATAGAAGACAAATAGGAGTTTAAGAAAATCCTTAATATATATAACGAAGACCCCTAAGGCCTAACTTATAAGATTAAATGGAAATATTATAAGGATATAATCTAGCAGCTAAAAAAAGACCTAAAGGGTTATAAATAGGCTATATAGCGCTTTTATAAGCAATACCCTAAGAAGCTAGGACCCCTAGACTAGGCATAAAATAAGAAAAAGTTATGCTAAAGTTATAGCCGACCACCGTATTAAAATTTGTGGTAGTTAAGATATTATAGAACTTTAACCGGCGGTTAAAGTTGTCTAATTAGCCAAATTCTTGCTAAGAAACGCCACACGGATTAATTTAGGTAGTAGTATAGAGTTCTACTAACCTTACTTATTAAACTAACCAATTAGGATTTTCTATGCCCGGTACAGAAAATCGCTATTAGCTTAGTTAAGGGCGGTAAGCGGAACTAATATCTTTACGGTAAAAAATAGGCGACCCTAAATACTACCTATTTTAGAGTTATTTATTTAGTTTAGGGACCAAACCATCTAGGGGAGAGAAGTACTGTTACGGCACTAACCTAACATATACTGTTTTATACTGTCTTATACTATTTCCTACTATTAGCTAGCCCACCACTAGTACCTTAGCGGCTGGCCCTACTATTTATATACAATACCCCATTTCCACCTTCTTCTCCTCTTTATACTATAACGTAGTTATTTAGTCTACTTTATTATAGCACTGTAACAGTTTATAAGGTTATAAGGCTTAAAATACCTTCTAAAGCTTAAGAAGGGAGTTCCTAATAAGCGGAGTAGTAAAAGAGTATTTTACCTATAAGAAACGAACAGCTTAACTTTCTTTAATTATAACTACTTGCTAAGTATATACTTGGACTAGCTCTATATTCTTAAGTTTAGCGCTTTTATCTCTTTAGTTAAAGCCTAAATAGACGCATTTATATAGTGGCTTAAGGGATATATATTATTGCGCTATACTCCTAGCTATATTGCTATTACTTTAAGAAGTAATACAGCTTTATATATGCCTAATAATAGCGGCCTCTTAAATAGTAGAGGGTTTAACTTCTAATGTAGTTTCTGGGTAGGCCGAATATTCCTAAAATATTAAAGGATTCCTTTTAATTTTAGACACGGCTAAAGCTTCTTATAGCAATATCTAGTAAGACGGCGTAGTATAACTATTAATCTTAAAGATCTATGTCTGTGTTAGAATAACTCTATAATAGGCTAGACACTATTACCTTTACTATCTATCTAATTTAATACTATAATAGGACTGGAGATATTAAGTCCTTTTAAGAGCGGTTTAGTAGAGTTATAAAATGCATTAAACCCTCGCCCAAAGGGTTATGCTTTAACTATCGCCAATCTTAATAGATCTAAAAAGCGCGGCTATAGAAGAAATGGCAGAAACACATAGAGATTAGATTGAGGGATAGAGAATATAGAGTAATTAATGGGCAACTAACACTCTTAAGTGTGGCGTGGTGGTAGTAAGCACTGCCGCAGTCCCTACTAACGCTATTGCGTGCTGCTCGGCTGTTTAGCGTAGCGCGGTTACCTTAACCAGTTCTTGCGACTACCACTGCTTAACTTCACGATGCGGACCTTCCTATGGCACGACACACGGCTATACCCACCGTAGATTCTGCTAGTAGGAAGAAAGCTTACTCGCGGTCGTAGATACTAAAATTACTATTAGTTAGGACTAAAAGCAAGGATACTAGTACCTTTTAGGGTGGTTAGTTATTTATTATACTTAACTATATACCTTATAAGTTTAGGATACACCTAGAATAGCATATTGTCTATATCAGATGGTTTATATAGAGCTATTTATTAATGAAATGGGTTGATTAATTAATAATCTTAATCATTAATTGACCTGGGGCCCTTAGGTTTAGATAAAGATATTTATAATATACGTGCCCCGTATATATAACTCGTGCACGTCCTACGCTACATAAAATATAGATTATCTGACACACCCCCTTAGCTTTAAGCTCTTTGAGGTTAAAGCTAACCACCTTCTCATGTCCGTTAATAAGTTAATTAAACCGTAATCTTATCTAAATCCTTCCATTTTGCCCTAATCTTCTCCCTTAAGTCCTCCAGTTGCTTCTCCTTATTTAGCTGCTCCTTAATATCTACTATTCTAATTATTTTAACGAAGCTTTAAAACCTCTGCTTGGGCAGAGCCTTTATAAGTCTATTAGCAATTATCTCCTTTGTCGCTATCTATTAAAATAGTATTTATCTCCTTGCGTATTCCTAACGTAGCTAGTATTAATAGATATTAACGTATTAGAGCTTTATAATTAGCTTTACTATATCTTCTACAATTAGTTAGAGGGTCTAGGTATTATTATAGTTAATAATTAAGGGCTTGTTTAGGTATAGCGTTATTGCTTTAAATAGCTTACTAATAAAGATAGCTTCCTTTACTATCTATAATAGGGCTAATAACTTAGCTTCTGTGCTTAACGTCGTTACTATATTCTACTTATTTACTCTCCAGGTGATTGGTTCCCTAAATAGCTTTATAATATATCCTTATAAGCTCTTTCTATTAATAGAGTCGTCCGTAAATAATATATCGCTAGTATAGATAAATAATTACGCTTTACTTCTACCGTCTCTTCTATTATCTTGTCCTTTATTATATATTCCTTTATCTCTCCCTCTACCGTTTATTCCTTCCTTATCTCCTTTATAGTAGATTACTCTGCTCCTCGTACTATATAGGTACTAAATTACTTTATCTACCGCTTAATAGTGCTCTTAGCTTAGGTTCTAATTAAGCCTTACTAGCTATAATACTATAAAAGTAATATTCGGACGTATTGTAGTGGCTATATAAAGTACTAAACCTAATTTTCTCTAATATAGTATTATAGAAGCTAGTAGGGATATAGAACGGACTAATAGGTTTATATTAGGGGACGGACGCGTTAGATAGATTAATTAGTAATTAGTAGGGAGGAGTTCCAATTTTGCTATAGGAGTGTCTAAAAGACGCCCTTTAAGATTTATCTTATATTAGTTAGCTATCTTCTTAATATAGGCTTCCTAGGATAGCTATAGGAGCCTTTAGCTATAATTATATAGTATATAGATTCCTAGGAACTATTTTAGCTCACTAAGGGTACTTATTTAGTATTCCTTGCTTAGCTCCTTAATTACTTCTTAAGCTTTCTTCTTATCTATCTTTTAGTAGCAGAAGATAATATCGTTAATATAAAAGAAGATAACTATTCTACCTTTTAGTATAACGTACGGCTCTTAAGGGACCTCTTTAAAACCTAATTCGTTTAAGGAGCTCGTAAGGTTCTTTTGCTATAATAGTGGTAATCGTTATAGTCTATAAAGGGCTTTTCTTAAGCGTAGTACTTTGTTTATCTTTCCTTTATTAAACCCTAGTAGTAGCTTTATATAAATAACCTCGTTAAGATCGCAATAGATAAATACGTTAACTATATCTATCTATATTATCTCTAGGTTGAATTTTACGGTAATTGCTATAAGGGTTTAGAAGGTTGTACTAGCTAATATAGTAGCTCTCATAGGTAGGTCTCCTGGGGCTTATTAATTTTCGTATACTACTAAGCGTGCCTTATATTTCTAAAGGAATCCGTACTTATCCGTTTTATAGACGAATACCTATATTAAGCTAAGGACCTACTATCCCTTTGGTACGTACTTCTTATCTATTTCTTAAAACGACCTTATTTAATAATAAGATTAGAGATAGGCTTATTAAGCCTTTTAGAAATAATCTTAAAGAGGATATATATTAAGGTCCTTAATTAACTAAGGTAGAGGAGGTAAGTTCTTCCTATGTAATTTAATATTATATATTCTACCTAATTTTAGCTTGCTATTATTAAGTTAACTATTAAGGTTAAACTTCCTTTCTGCTAAGAAGGCGCTATAATAGGCTAAAGTAATCCTTTTAGTAATAAAGTCTTTAAACCTATTATCACCGGCTTCCTTAAATAAGTCTTTAACTAAGTCGTTAAACACCCCCTAAGTATTAAACCCGTCTTCTATTAGTTAGATAATATCCTAATCTTATATATCTAACTTTATAGGATACTTAATGTAAAAGGCATATAGAGATTCTTCGTCTTCTTCTATTAGAGGTGGCGTATAATATATATCTTTAAGAGCTCTTACAAGCTTAAGATCTGCTAACTTATTAAAGGCTTAAACTAGCTTATTAACGTTATCGTCTTCCTCTTAAATTAACGGTTTAAATACTTCTTTATCGTCTTTTAGAAGGACCTCGTTCTTAGTCTAGGTATTAGGTAGTTAAATCTTCTTAATTAGTATATCTAATTCGGTGTGTAGGTTCTTTGAGATATCTATTTACTTACCGTTAAAGAACATCTTTTTATTAAAGATAACGTCCCTAGTAGAGATAATGATACCTTTATATAGGATCTAGATCCTATAGATATTGGTAGAGTTATAGCTAATAAAATAGCTAATATAGGCTTGCGGATCTAGCTTACTTAGCCTTTTCTTCTTTAACTAGGCGTCCGACGTTATCGCGTACGCCCTACAGCCATAGGCTTTTAGGTGCGCTAGTTGCGGCTTTCTTAATCTCCTATTAGCTAGGAAGGTATAGAACCTCTTATATAGCGATATCTAACCATTACTTTCCCATGGCGTTTAATCTTAAAGGTAGACTGTATAGTTAACTATCTTATTCTATAGGTTGTATAGTAAATTAATAGCAATTCTTATTACTTATACTCTCTTAGTAATTATACCCCCTAAGTGTTTAGCGGTATTATTTTAAGCTTAGGTATATAACGCCGAAGGCTTAAATATAATCCCTTAAGTCTATAGCCATTTAAGGGTTCTTCTTCTCCCTAGCTCGTTATCTAATCTAATAGTATTAACTTTAAGGTTATACCTTAGACGAATCCACTAGATAAAATCTTTAAGCACCTATAGTGTCTCCTTTTCTTTACTGTACGTTATTATAAAGTATAGGAAGAATCTTCCTAAGTAGGTATTATAGATAAGTATAACTTGTACAAATCCGGTATGCGCTTCCTTAAGGTTAGTTTAGTTAATATAGAGGTTAAAATAGGGTTTATTAATTTTCTATTTTAAGAACCTTCTTAAGACCTAACGCTTAATTTTAGCGAGACTGTAGTATTAATATTCCGTTATCTTAGGGCCTTAAAGCTTAACTCTTAGGGCGTTAATACCTAAATAATAAAGGCTTATAGGTCCTAGATGTCCTAGACGCAGATACTATAGATATATATTACCTTTTAAATCTAAATAAACATCTCTTAATAATATTCTGCGCTTTCGTTATAGGTGGGGTAATTAGCTTAAATTAAAAGCTAATAAACTTCCTAATTAAACGTACTTAATAGTTTATTGTTTATAATATTCTTCCATTTAATATAGAATTATATTATCCTTCTAAACTAGAAGATTATTGTCTTCTTTATTGTCTTAGTAGTACCCTTATTTTTAAAGTAGACGGAATAATACTAGATTTATATTAAAGTCTATATAAAGGGCAACGTCCTTAAGACATAGGATTCCCTTACTCTTGTCTAGTTTTGTAACTTAAATAGTAATATTACTATAGCCTAGTATAGGCACTTCTAAACTACCGGCGATAATATATTTATATTTTAAAGCTTTCCTAAAGTTATAGAAATAAGAGAGGTTATTAAAGATATAAAGAGTGGTTTCTAAGTTAAGAATAGTTAATAGCTTTAGTAGATGGAGTTAACTGATATAATATAATTCTAGAAATATTGCATTAGCTTTTTTCTTAATCTTAACTATCTCCTAGCTCTTATCCTATTATTATTAAGCCTTATCTTCTTATTCTTTTCTATCTTCTTTAGCACCCTTTTAATACGAGTATCTCTAATTATAACTTCTTTAGGTCTTTTGTCTTTAAATAAATACTAATAGTTTTATAGGGAATGTCCTTGTTTCTCGCACGCTAAGTATATAAGTAGTAGCTTCTTATAGGACGTCTTCTCGTCTACTAGTAACCTAGCTCTCTTTAAGCGTCTAGTATATACTAAGGTTCCTTTTCCTAGACCTTTAGTAGTATTAGAGTGATCTATTATAGCTTACTCTGCGAAGTCTATATTAAAAGTACTCCCTCTTATAGTAGTATTGGCTTTCTTTAAGGGTATTCTAAGTCCTTCTTGCAGCTTCTTTACTACTCTATAGTATTTAGAAGATCTTAACTTCTAAGGGTTATTTAATTTAGTAGTATACTTTATATAGTAGGCGTTACTAAAAGGTTAAATAACTTTTGCTAATTCTTGTAGCTAGATTTTATTAGACATTTAAGGGATTTTATACTTCTCTCCTAGTACTATTATATATTCCCATTAATCTAACTACTAATTTAATTTTAATAAGTGTTTAAACCCCTTAAAAGCTTCTATGTATTAGTGTTATACCTTTTTCTTAATAAATAATAAGGTAGGTTCTATATTCTCCTTTAACTAAGATATTTATTCCTTAACTATAAGAGAAGAGTTAAGCAGTAGCTTCTTCTAAATTAATACTATAGATATAATTTAGGTGCGAATCTATTATGCGATGCGCTACCTATACCTGCGGTATAGGCTATAGAGCTTATAAGGCATTCCAACCTACAGCCCCTCCAGTCGCGAGACACTGCTGCTACCTTTTTGGTAGTTTATATGGTCGAGTGGGTTAGACTTAGGCATAATAATGTGTCTTACGACTACCTAGAGGTTAGTGTTCGATCTGGTGCGGGGTTAAGCATTTACGAGTACGGGACAGCCTAAGCGACTGCACTCTCTGCAGTTAGTGCGGGGTATCGCACGTGCTTGCTGGAGGTTACCCTTATGGAAAGCTTAATACGCTAGCTGGGGTGCTAGCGGACGCCTCGCGTTGCAGCTAGGGTGCTGTGGGCAGCTCGCGCGCTGCGTGGCCAAGACCACCTGGCGAAAGGCCAGCCATTTGTCGCGATTTAGGCGCCTGAGGACATGCGCCCTAGGAGGGGGTGCAGTTGTCATGCGATGCGCTATCCATACCTGCGGTATAGGCTGTAGAGCTTATAAGGCATTCCAACCGGCAGCCCGTCCAGTCGCGAGACACTGCTGCTACCTTTTTGGTGGTTTGTATGGTCGAGTGGGTTGGACTTAAGTATAACAGAATCTTTTAAAGGTGCTCTTCTTGTTTTAGGAAATACTTTATATCCTAGTTATAGTATTATCTACTATTCTTATACGCTCTCTATTAATTCGTCAAAAGCTATATGTATAAGGTTGCATTCTTATTAGAATCTATAACTTCTAAATAGGCTGATTCTTATAGTAGACCTTGTTTAGGTTAACGCAGGCCTAAATTTGCTAATCTATAAGGGCTCGGAGTTGCTATAGCCATTATTCCTAGTCTTCTAGCTTATTAAGGATAATTATAGTTAATAAACTTATTAGTAGTCATTTAACTAATAGGCAAAGGAGGAATTGAGATGGTATTTTATTATTAGGATTGTCCTTATTATTAGGATCGTCCTTATTATTAGGATTGTCCTTTAACGATTAAGGTGGAGTCTTGTGGAATCTCGTGGAATCTCGTGGAATCTGTGACAATTAAGGTAGGATTTTGATTAGGGTTATTTTGTGACAATAAGGTATCAGAGTCTAACAATAAGGTAGAATTTCTTTAAATGATTAAGTAATAGCTAAATAGCTTCTTGAGTTGGCGGACCGGGCTTATAACTGTTAGATAGTTTATATAGAGCTATTTATTAATAAAATGGGTTAATTAATTAATAATCTTGATCGTTAATTGACCTGGGGCCCTTGGGCTTAGATAAAGATATTTATAATACACGTGCCCCGTGTACGTAACTTGTATACGTCCTACGCTATATAGAATATAGATTATCTAACCGTCTAAAGCGCGGGAATTAGCCTAGCTGCAATAACCTAATTCTAATATTTGCTCTTTATTTCGCCGACATCTAGTTTACCAAACTAGTTAAAGCCAGTAATTCTATTTTAGCTATATACGAGCTTTTACTAATCTAATTAGGTGGAATCGCTTTATAATAAAAGCTATAGTAAGTGAGATATCCAATTAATCTAGAGACTCTATATTTATAGATACTGTATAACTAAAAGAAAAAGATTTTAAAAGTTAAATAGCCGCCAAGTTGCTCCTAATTAATAACGGTAGGAAGATAATTTTAAATATCTAGGCAATCGCAACCATTCTTCCGGAAGAAATTCTTAAGTCTTACTATATTTCCCTTATCCTTTTCGCATACAAAATACAGCACTTTAAAATTAACACTAGCAGTACCTCTATACTTAATCCTCCTCTCTACTATAAATCTTCGTTCGTGCTTAAGGAATTATGCCTTTTATATATCTATATAGCCTATTTAATAATATTTACTATAGGAGAATAGATTATTTATTATAACTTATATAAGTTTTTACTAGGCTTTAAATATTATCCTTAAAACCTAATTCTAGGACCCTTTATTTTTAGCTAACCGTAGTTAAGGGATCTTAGTTATATCTAGAGAACAGCTATATCTAGAGAATTATTAGATACCTAATTGGCCTAAAATAACCGGTCCTCTTAGCAGCGCTAAATAGGAGAATTATATCTAAAGAATAGCTACGTCTAGAGAACAGCCACGTAGAGGGCAGCCACGTTTAGAGAATAGCTACGTTTAGAGAACAGCTATATCTAAAGAACAGTCACGTCTAGAGAGCAAGAACGCTATATCTAGAGTAGTTATATCTAAAGAATAATTACATCTAGAGAGTAAAAACGCTACGTTTAGAGAACAGTTACGTCTAAAGAGCAAGAACGCTATATCTAGAGCAGTTATATTTAGAGAATAACTAGTCTAATAAACGGTCATATCTGGAGAATAATAGTCTGTAGAAAGTCATAACTAGTCTAAATTTTACCTATTTTGCCTTCTTTCCACCGCGCCTAATATATCTTATTACCATAGATTTAAACGCGGTACTTTTATTAACACGGCCTTAAGAAGAAGTTTATAAAGCGCCTCTAAAGGCAAGTATAATATAAAATCTATAATCTAATATAATTAAGGTAGTAGGGGTTTTATATAGAACATAATTAGCAATTTAAAACGCTTATAGATAAAACCTTTATAGTATACACTATTTATAACCAATATAATCTTAATTAGGAACTATAAAAGCTATATTAAAAGCCTCTAAGTATAGGCCTATTAAGTATAAACTTGGGTTAAAATTTTCATTAGCGGACCCCCAACAATCCATATATTGCTTTTAATTTACCCTATATATAAGGGCAGATCTAAGTAAGCTAAGGGGAAACAAAGCCCTAAAGGAATAAAGCCCTAGGGGAATAAAGCCCTAGGGAAATAGTCCCCTAGGGGAATAAAGCCTTAGGAAAATGATCCCCTAGAGGAGTAAAGCTTTAGGGGAGTAAAGCCTTAGGGGAATAATCCCTTAGGGGAATAAAGCCCTAGGGGAATAAAACCGCAAGGGAGTAGAACTATAAGGGCTTCTATAAATAGGCGAATCGCTAAGATTTATTTTTATCCTTAGCTTCTTAGCTTTTAATTAGTTAGTATACTTTACTAGGCCTTACTAGCTTACGCCTTAATAAGTTGCCCTATACCATTTTATATAAGTTATATCTAAGACTACTACTTAAACTTAGAGAGAAAGAAAAAAAGGGATTAAATAGGCTCTAAAAATTAAGTATTTAGTTTTAGGTATAAACTAAGGGCTATTTTTAGCTTCTAAGAGGGTCCTAATTTTAGATATTTCGAGAGCCTAAAATTAGGTCTCTTATTTTTAGGATTTACTTAATCCCCTAAACCTCTTCACTCCTATCTTTAACCTTTACTTTTCCTTTTAAACAAATAGCGTAAAAAATCCCAATTAAGTGATAAAATTTCCGTATAGCTTTCTTATCCTACTAGTAAAGTTATTAAGAAAACGCTAAGTATTTACGTAATATATCTCTAGTGCTAATTTCTACGGAAGACCCGCCTATAGAAGCGCCTATACCTTTAAGTGCGTAAAACTAGTATACTAACTAGTATATATGTGACCCGGAGGGTAAGTAGGGATATAACTATAATAATAATTATCCTACTTCCCAGATCCACAGTTCTTAAATTTATTTAATATCCAAAGATAAGATATATATATAGAAATTAACTAAATATACTAATATCTACTATATAGCTAAGATAAAAACCTCTCTAGATCCTATTGCGTATTTATTATAGTCGCCTTTTAATATAATCTTATTATTCTCTAGCTCCACCTTAATAATATCTTTAATTTTACTTTAGAGATACTTTAGCCTATTATATATACCTAGGTACCTATAAGCCTAAAACCTAGACAAAATATAGGACCTTAATAGCACTTTATAAACCCTTTTTAGAAACTATCCTACCTTTAATATTTAAGTTATCGCAGATATTAATAGAGGTTATTATTATACTAGTAAAAAGATTAGCAGCACCTAGGAAATATAGCTCTTAGGTAAGAATATACTTAGTAAAGTATTTATATAAACTACTATTACTATATAGCTAATATTAACCGCTAAGCGTATAACTATTCTAGATTTGCGTCTACTAAAATAGGCCTAACCTATATAAGAGCAAAATAAAATATAAATTTTAGAATTATAAGCCAACACAAAAACTTGCAGAAATTAAAAAGGGTAAGATAAATAAGGATAATAAGTTTACTAAGGAAGTTAATTAGAATTTTACGGCCTACTATATAGTCAGCCTATTTACTAGTTAAACCCACTAACTAGTTAGCCTATTTACTGGTTAAACCTAATAACTAGTCAGCCTATTTATTAGTCAACCCTAATAACTAGTTAGTCTATTTACTAGTTAAACTGTTAACCTAAATTAGACCTTTTTACTACTATTATACTACTACCTAAAGACCTAGATCGTCTATACGAGCTTTATCTTAGGTATCTATTAACTTATAACTAAATGTCTTATAAAATGTCTTATTACCTATTTCTATTACCTAACTAATAACTACGTTATTAGTCTATTTATTATCTACTTAAGGTATATAGAGAGCTTCTAGGGCCCTCTTTAATATACAGAGTTCTTATTCTATATTATTAGTTTAATACAAACCTATTAACTAGTTAGCCTATTTACTAGTTAAACCTATTAACTAGTTAAACCTAATGACTAGTTTACCTATTTACTAGTTAAACCTAATAATTAGTTAACCCAATTAATTAAGCCTAATTAACAGACCTATTTACCAGTTAACCCTATTTAAATAATTAAACTCCACTTAACCTAATTGTAGAATTGTAGATTAAAAATATCCTATATATAGTATTTGCCAGTTATTATAATACTACGAATATAAAATTTCATTATAATTTTATAGAAGGTTAGTTTAATAATTTATAGTCCTACACTTAGCTCTATAAAACGCACGCCCTTTTAGCATATAGGCAGATATACGTTTAGAATTTAGCTACCCTTTTTCTTTCTTTACATTTATTCTTATCAATAATTAGTAGCGGTATATTACTTAACTACACTGTCCATTAGCTAGTAATATATATATATTCTAATAAATTTGCGTTATATAGCTTTAGTATAATATAAATATACGGAATACTTACATTATTAGGGGGTATATAGATATATATAAGCGACCTCAAATCCAAATATATACTAGGATACTGTCTTATTTACTATAAATAATAAGGCATAGCGCCAAGCAGGCTATTCTACTATTAGTTTAGTTAGTAAGCATTTTAAAAGGATATTTTTTCTCCAGATACCCTGGCTAAGAGCTTAAATACTATTAGATATTTTGCTAAAAATAATAGAGCTATATAATAGGAAAGACTACTAGAAATAAATTACTCTTAGGGTAATACTTCTAGGCTATAAGTTGCTCCTAGGCGCTGCGGCCGTATACTTCTATAGGTAGTATATTTCTTTAGCTGTATAATTTTTATAGGCTGCCATTACTAGCGCTCAGCTTCTAGTTATCTAGGTAAGGCTTCTAAAAGGGCTTAATATCTAAAAGATTTAATCTTAGGAAGGCTCTTAGTTTAAAAGGGCCAATTCTAAAAGGGGTGCAATTCTAGGAGAAATAATTATTCTATTATAGGGTGCTGTGGAACTTTTAAATATATATTCCCTAGGAACCCAAGGCTCCTAAAAGACTAATTCTTTTAAAAGCCTTAGGTTCCTAGAAGCTTAATCCTAAGTTTAAAACTACTAGAAGACCATTACTAAGACTTAGCTACTTAGACTTAAAGGCTCTTTAGAGAATTAATTCTAGGAGCCTAAGGCTTTTAAAAGACTAAAAATAAAGCACCTAATTTTATTATAAGGTCAAAAACATTCTAAATAAAACCCTCTTAGAGACCACCAAAAATAACCACTATTAAAAATCACACCCCTCTAAAGTCAACCCCTCTTCTCTATTGCTTTCTTCTCCTAGCCCTTGCTATATATAAGCTTAGATTAACTATAAAGAACCTTATAAAAGTCTATAATTAAACCGCCTACTCCTAGCATAGATATAACGCTAATCGACCCTTAGACGCCCGCGTTAATACTAGTAAATATATCTACAGAGCGGATATTAAGGCCTTCTATTAAGTACAAATTAAAATTATCTACCTTTATAAATCCTAAACCCTCTAGAGAGGGTATATCTATATACCCTTAGCTGCTAATATAAGCAGCCGCATAGGAGCGCTAAGTAAAAACTAGACTAGCTTAGGAAAAGGGCCAATTAAACATCTATTAGTAATTCACCGTAATAGGACTAGTTCTCTTTTCTAACCCCTATCCCTATAAAGCAAAATACCCTAGATAACTCGCCCAACGCTATTTTATATACGTTTTAACCAAAGGTTGCTACCTAGCCTTAGCCGCCTAAATCTCCGCAAAACTTCACTTATATAGTAGAAAGAGTGATAAAATATTATTCTATCTACTCTACTAGCACCTTTAGATCCTTTCTTACTTCTATATGATCTCTTCTAGAACCTTATATTAGTTATTAGCCTAAAGTGCAAAAATCTACTATAATATACACAAAAATCGGAGTCTGATTCGCAAGTAATTATATAGTAAAAAACTCAGAATTCTAATCTCTTTTAGACTAGGTAGTTCCTTTAAAACTTATAGCTATACTAGCCCTCCTAATAAGGGGCATAGACCAATACATAGCTATATAGCGTTGCATTATTACTCCACTCTGCTCTACTTTACTTCACTTTATATACCTACCTTCTTTACCTTACTTTATCTACCTTACTTTACTTTACTTACTTTTCTTCTCCCTACTATTTAAGCCTTTCTATAGATGGCTCTATAGCTCCTACTCCTATACTTATAGACTATACTAGCCTTATCGCTATACTTAATAATAGGATTTAAAGGGTTTTAAGCGGATTCTCCCCCCTAAAAGATCTTAAGGAAAACAGGTTATTAAAGGCAGTAGCTATTATCAGGGAGGACCCAAACACAATTATTAGCAATAATCACTATAAAAAAGCTAGGACAATCCTTATTAAGCTCCTATCTATTTCCCTTAAAGTCTTCTTCCTATACGCTATCGGCACTACCCTAGATGCGCTTAGCAAACTATACTAGAACCTACGCAGCAAACGGGCACGCGCTACAACTACTAATATCTACGCCAATACTGTCTTTAATTAGTGGCGCACTGTGGTTAAGCTAGAGGGCCTAGCTTAAACAATTAAGCACTACGCTGCTTGGCTCCCTATACCGCTAGACCAGCTAGAGAGCCTAGACTAGAAAATAAAATACCACAACAATCTACCCCATAGGGCGATGCCGCAGGGAGGGGTATTTCTAATAATATCCCTATATAACCTACTAGATTTTTTAAAGGATAAATATACGGACACACTAGTGTAGATTAACTGCCTATTTAATAAGTACTTTCTGTTACGGACCTTATATCGGCAGTAGTACGACTACTAAGGACAGACATAAATAGGTTAGTTAAGACAGTATAGGAGGCGCTGGAACCGATCGAGCTATGGGATAAGAGGTAGCCGAGTTATATAACTAGTTATGTTACAAGTTCGGAACGTAGGAACATAGGAACGTGGGAACGCGACGTATTAACGTATTAACGTACTAACGTACTAAACCCTTTACTATAGGGAGGAGTTATATATTTAAAGGACGTACGGTCTCTATAGATAGTTCTCTTCTTTGTAGTAAATCTTAGAATATAATTAGAGTTAATCTATTAGGCAACCACTCCACTAGTTATTATTACGTTGTTAACTTCTTGTTTACCTATATACCCAGCCTATTAATAAGTCTACCGTAGTTCCTGCTATAAGGCTTTGTTATACATTTGCTGTTAAGGTTATAGTATTAATAAAGTTAAACAATATGCCACTAAAAGTAGCAGCTATAATGGCGTCCACAGTAGCAACTACCTTAAGATTAGGTAATAACACCAATATAGCAGATACTAACTCGCAACTAGTTACTGTTAGACAGCTATAAGAAATAGTTAATTAATTAATAGACAATAATAGGATACTTAAAGAAAGGATTAATAGAATTGGAGCAGTTAAGGTTAAGTTACCCTTAATTAAACGATTCTTAGAGGAGAAGTTAAAGCTTAAGGGATTCCTTACGCAAATGCACTTTAAGGTCACGTAGGAAGAAGTTAAACTAAGAACGCCTATGGATTAAGTCGCCTATATAGGATTATTCTTAACGGGGAGAGCACTTAAGTAGTTTAAACCTTACTTTATGGAGGTATAAAAGCACGACATAATGACTATTAACTAGGAGGTACGATATATATTCTTAAGTTAGAATAGGTTTATAGAATAATTAACGCAAATATTTAGAGACATAAAGGTAACTATAACGGCGGAAAGAAAGCTTTAAAACCTAGTATAAAGGACTTTAGCAATTAAGTATATAATGTAGTTTTAAATATTGGTAATATAGGTTAAATAGAATAATAAAGCGCTTATAGCATAGTATAAATAAGGACTTAAAGCAAAAGTCTAGGATGTAATTATCCTAATAGAAGATACAGATACTCTTAGGAATTTAATTAATTAAGCAATTAAGATTAATAATAGGATATACTAAAGAGAGTAGACTAAGAAGGGTTAGGATAGAGTTCTATAGTCGTATAAGGCGTAGAGTACGCATTAATAAAGTTAAGGTTAAAAATTATAGTATAGCGCAGAGCTAATAGACCTAAGTAGTACTAAAGAATCTAAAAGATAAAATAAGAAATTATGGAAACCTAAAGGATAAGGATTAAGTAATTAAAGGTTTAAGGAGTAGAGGCTAAACCAGGGATCTTAGTAGTAGAAGACGTTTAGGCGGACTCTATAGCAAGAAAAATAGTTTAAAGAAGGAGCTTATATAAATTGTGGAAAATAAGGTTACTATATTAAAGATTATAAAAGTAGTTAGAGTTACTACGTAGTAAAAGAAACAAAATTAGTAGACGATATATACGTATAGAGGAATAATAATATACTATAAGGAACAAAAGGGTGTTTAATTAAAAGTTTTACATTTTGTTATAATAACGTATACTAAATTTATAAAGACGCTAAGTATAGTATAAGCTATTGGCCATAGAAGCTAAAATTATTAAAGTTTAGAGGAACTAACGAACTAGTTTATAAATTGGATATTAAGGACAATAAATTTAATATAGGCGAAATATTTAGTAATAATAAGGTAATAAAAGTAGCTTACTAGGAGTATATAGACCTTAGAGATGTTATATAAGAGGTAGAGGATAATTCTACTATTGTAACGGAACCTTGTAGCAAGTACTATAGTGGGCTCGTTATTGGGCTAGGTGTGTAGGTATTACAAGTAAGTCAACAACGTAATAACAACTGGTAAAGTAGTTGCCTAATAGATTAACTCTAATTATATTCTGAGAATTACTATAAGGAAGAAACTATCTAGGTAGGGACTAAGGGTCCTTAAATACATAACCGTACTCCTATAAAATCCTTCTTATATATAAGGTACGTGTGCTCTATCTACTCTATTACAGATTATATAGATTATATTACGTGACTTGGTTACTATTTCTTATTATATAGTTCTACCGGATCCATTTTAGACCGTGCTTATATTAACCAGCTAGCTTCCTCTAACTTCTCTCCAAGTAGTCGTAATATTGTACTTAAAGCGTCTGTAACACTATCTCCCTCCTCTCTATCTTTGTTCTTAAAGATCCTAAATATCTCTAAGTTGTTTACTAGAGGTGTAATATTCGTCTAATTAATTTGGTTAATATTATTACTTATTATACCTAAAGCAATTTCTCTTTTATCTACAGTCTAACGTGCTCGCACTGTTGCTGCTATATTGTCGCTAGGTGAAATTATACTATCTCCGTGTTCTTATTATACGAAAGAGGGGTTAGTTTATATTACGCTAGCAAGTCCTTTATCTCGGCAACCCTCTTTATATTTAGAGTGCACTAAAGTAAATATTTATTTATTTTGCGACGTTCGCTCTATATCTAACGCTAAGTATATATATCTTATAACTCTTAATAGTTTATAAGTTCCCTAAGTAATTTATTATAGGGTTTTATATTTAATCTACTACTACAAAGCTTAACGGTAAGCTCTTAAGCGCTCTTAATAAATTGCGGTAATTATAAGAGGCGGAACAAGAGGCTACGGCTGCTTAATAGCATGCCCTTAAAACTTGTCTTTTAGCCTTTACTTATCTTCTATATCTTAAACGGGTTCGTAAAAAGGTATGTTTTAAGGAGTGGAAACTTATAGAATAAGGTCTGTAGGAACTTAGTAATAAGAGAACTGACTCTTCTTCTATAAAGGGAATAACTTTAAGTAATTTAGCAGTCGCTCTTCCTAGGTCCCCCTTAAGTGACTTATTTTTTAGTAATCCTTCTTTAATATTACCTAACCTGTTTTCTTTTAATACTCCTATACCTTTCCTATAGCGTTCTTTAAATTCTCTAGTAGTTCCTAGGTAGTCTTATTATAGCCTATCTACTTAACCTTATACTATATTTTATTGTTAACGTCCTTATAACTAACGATCTTTAAAACTTACTATTTGTCCTTTTCTCGTCCTCTATACGTATCTGCTTTGTAAACTAGTAGCTTAATATCTCTATATACTAGCTCTAGTATTGCGATATGCTGTATAGGGTAGATTTTTATCTTAGCTGGTAGGTTTAACTTAAATATAACTAGTAAAATTCTTTACGTAATTTTAAAAGGTCCTAGTCTAACGTAGTCTAACTTCTTACTTAGTTATTAACTCTTAAAATTTTTGTATAGTAGCTATACTTTATCCCCCTCCTTAAGATCTGGTCCCTTAGATCTCTTAGTATTATAGTATTTCTTTATTCTTTACTATACTATCTTAGCTATTTCCGTAAGGTTTATATAAAGATTTATTAATATCTCTATCCTTTACTTAGCTGTGCTATTTATTTTCTTTACTTAATATGGCGATAATAATGTTTTTAGCTTATACCTATAATTCGCCTTAAATAGTAATGTACCTATTCCTTCTTATAGTGTTATATTATATATAAACTATATAACTAGTAACAGTAATACCTAATTATTCTATACGTAATTAATATAGTGCCTTAGATACTACTCTAGTATTTAGTTTAGTCTTTTTGTTTAACTATCTATTTGCAGATAATATGCGGTAGAAGTTACTGCTTAAACTTCTTACTCCGCTAAAAATACCTCCTAGAATACTACTATAAATCTTAGATCCCTATCTAATATAATCTTACTTAGTGCTCTATATCTTATAAATACTTCTTTAATATAGATTCTAGCGACGTCTTTTACTAATATCTCTTCTGTATACGCTATAAAGTATCCCCACTTTATAAGCTTATCTACTATTATTAAGATTATATTATAACCTTGTTTAGTAATAGAATCTCTTAATTTTAGTAACTTAATAATAAAGTCCTATAATATAACCTCCTATAGTCTCTCTGGTATTTTAATAGGTTGTAGCCCTCTATATAGCTTATGCCTTGTTAGTTTATTTCTTTAGTAATCTAGATACTCTCTAGTGACCTTTCTAGCTATTTTTTAGATTCTATTAATAATATACTCCTCTTAGAGTCTTAACACTAAGCCTATAGCTCCGTTATATCCTTAAATTAGTCCTTTATAGAAATCTTCTATAAATTACTCTACTATGCTCTTTAGGATGTACTTTGCTTCTTAGTTTTCGTATATATCCAACTATAGGTCTTCTAGCTATACTTCTAGAATTCTTTATATTTAAAAGCTTTTTAGTAACTTATAAACTTTCTCTAGTTCTTCTTCCTAAGTTGCTGTAATTTTTAGATAATTGTATCTAATTAATTTATCTATATCTTTTCGCAATAAAGCCCCTGATGGCTTTTTATTATTCTATAGTTTAGACTTTTAACTTAATGTATTGGCTTATATATTGTCTATACCCTTAGTATACTAAATTTTAAAATAGTATTCTATAAGCATTTCTGCCTATCTAACCTATTTTTAGTTAAGTTCCTTTGTTATTAGGAATCCTATTAGGTTCTTATAATCCGTTTTAATTATAAATGGTTTTTTTATACCTTATAAGAATGCTCTCTATTTCTTTAATGCTATAACTATACCTAATAACTCCTTATTATAGATATTATAGTTTAACTCTAGTGATATTATCTTCCGACTATAATATACTACTGGATGTTATCTATTTAGATGCTTTTGCATAAAATATACTTTTAGTATAAAGTCTAATATATCTATTTCTATAACCGTCTCTAGACCTAGTTAATAGATTTTAAGAACTAGCTCCTAGGTAAATAACCTCTTAACTTCCTTAAATAGTTC
>Ga0307515_10004010_pt1 | contig 30732 bp, 25 predicted proteins | sample 17_EM_MG_FD_194513 | JGI IMG/M metagenome (GOLD analysis project Ga0307515, IMG submission 194513) | Populus trichocarpa ectomycorrhiza microbial communities from riparian zone in the Pacific Northwest, United States - 17_EM | ecosystem: Host-associated > Plants > Roots > Unclassified | place...
TCTTCGGCTGGTACGACAACGAATGGGGCTACACCAACCGCCTCCTCGACCTGACAGCACTGGTCACCGACGACTGACACATCCCGAGAGGCCTCCGTGGTGGTCGTCGGGTCGCCTCGATCGCGCGGGCGGCACAGCGGCCACCTGAGCCCGGTCGCGCACACCCTCCTGCACCACTCGCACTGCCCCGTGGTCCTCGTCCCCATGGGCTGATCGGAAGCCGATTCCATACCGCCGCGCGTTGCGCGCCGGTAGCGTGACCTGTGTCCGGAGCCGCCGGTGCCCAGGCCCGAGGAGACACAGGTGGGAAGCCCCGAAGAGGCCCGTGAGGCCCGCGTACGGCTGCCGCAGCTGAAGCTGGACGAGTTGCTGGAGGAGCTCCAGGCGCGGCTGGACGCCGCCCGCGGCACCCGCGACCGGGTGCACAGCCTGCTGGAGGCGGTGCTCTCCGTCGGCCGGGAACTGGAGCTGGAGCAGGTCCTGCACAGCATCGTCGAGGCCGCCGCGGTGCTCGTGGACGCCGAGTACGGGGCGCTCGGCGTGATCGGCCCCGACGGCACGCGGCTGTCCGCCTTCCACACGGTCGGGGTCACCGAGGAGCAGATCGCCCGCATCGGCCCGTATCCGGAGGGCCAGGGCATCCTCGGCGAGCTGATCCGCCACCCCGAGCCGCTGCGCCTCGTGAAGCTCTCCGAACACCAGGCCTCGTACGGCTTCCCGCCCAACCACCCGCCGATGAACACCTTCCTCGGGGTCCCCATCCGGGTACGCGACCAGATCTTCGGCAACCTGTACCTGACCGAGAAGCGGGCCGGAGCGCACTTCGACGACGAGGACGAGTCGGTCCTGTCCACCCTGGCCGTGGCGGCCGGCGTCGCGATCGACAACGCCCGCCTGTACGAGGAGTCCCGGCTGCGGGAACGCTGGCTGCGGGCGAACGCGGAGATCACCCACAGCCTGATGTCCGGCGACTCCCGCACCAAGGTCCTCGCCCTGATCGCCGAGCGGGCCGGCGAGATCACGGGCTCCGCCCTCGCGGCGGTCGCCCTGCCGATGGAGGACACCGGGTCGCTGGCCGTGGAGATCGCCGTCGGTATGGACGCCGAGGCCCACAAAGGACTCGTACTCCCCATGGACCGCAGCCTGATGGGCCTGGCATTCTCCGGCGCCACTCCGGTCACCAGCCCGGACGTCGGCCACGACGGACGCATCACCCTGGAACCACCCCGCTTCGGAGGACTCGGCCCCGCCGTGGCCGTACCCATCGGCACCGGCGAGGCGGGCGTGCGCGGCGTCGTCCTCCTGGCGCGTGAAACCGGGCGGCAGCCGTTCACGGCGACGGAGACCGAGACCCTGCAGGCCTTCGCCGCGCAGGCGGCCATCGCGATGGAACTGGCCGAACGCCGCCTGGACGCACAGGAGATCGCGGTGCTCCAGGACCGCGACCGTATCGCCCGCGACCTGCACGACCTCGCCATCCAACGGCTCTTCGCCACCGGCATGACCCTCCAGAGCACGAGCCGGTTCATCGACCACCCCGAAGCGGCCGAACGTGTCGTCCGCGCGGTGGACGACCTCGACGAGACCATCAAGATCATCAGGTCGACGATCTTCGGACTGCGCTCACGGGGAGGCACCGGCGGGGACGGACTGCGGGCACGGGTGATGCGCGCCGTGGGCGAGGCGGCTCCGGTGCTGGGCTTCGCGCCGAGTGTGCGGATGGAGGGACTGGTGGAGACCCGGGTGCCGCGCGAGACCGCCGACCACCTGGTGGCCGTACTCTCCGAGGCCCTCACCAACATCGCCCGGCACGCTCACGCCGGCCGTGCCGACATCTCCCTCACCGCCGACTCCCACCAGGTCCGTCTGACGGTCACCGACAACGGCTGCGGCATTCCGGCGGACGGCCGCCGCAGCGGGCTGCGGAACATCGCGGAGCGGGCCGAACAGCTGGGCGGGGAGCTGGAGTTGGGCAGTCCCGACGGCGGCGGCAGCACGGTGGTGTGGCGGGTGCCGGTACCGACGGAGTGACCGGACGCCCCTCGCACCCCAGTCGTCCCGTTCCTGACCCTCCGCCCTCCACCCCTCCTTGCTGCTCCTCCGTCCGCTGCCGCTCCCTACCACTCCTCCGTCTCCTGCCGTGGCAGGGAGCCGAGTCAGGGCCGGACGGCACGCTTCGGGTACCCGTCCGGCCCTGTCGGGTGCGCGGCGCCGGGGAGAGTCTGAGTCCCGGGGAGCAAGCCGGGTGCTGCCGGGCCGACACCGCGAGGTCACGGATCCGGCAGCACCCGGTCGCCCGCCGGCGAACGCCGCGCGAGGCGCCCGAGGTTCCGAGACGACGTGTGGTGAAGGGAGGACCGTCATGAGCGGCCCGGTCGTAGTGGGAGTCAATGGCTCGCAGTCAGGCATGGCCTCGGTGGAGGCCGCGGCGCACGAGGCCGATCGCAGCGGGGTGGAACTCCGGTTGGCGTACGCCTATGAGTGGCCGACAGCCCAGGTGTCACCCGGTGTTCCGCCCTGGGACCGGAGTGGAGCGGGGGCGTGCCGTGTGGTGAAGGGCGCGTTGACCGAGGCCGAGCGATGGGCCGTCGGTGCCGCGCCCCAACTCCGCGTGACGCACGAGGTCTTGATGGGTTCCCCCGTGGCGGTGCTGGAGTCCGCATCCCGAGAGGCGTCCCTCCTCGTGGTCGGCGGCCGTCCGCCGGGCGGGGCCGGGTCGCTGCGACGTGGCTCGGTCGCCGGGCAGTTGGCGGCCCACGGACGTACGCCGATGCTGGTGGTACGCGGCAGGCCGGACCCGGCCGGTCCCGTCGTGCTGGTCGGCGGCCACGCACAGGAGGTCCGGGAAGCGGTGGAGTTCGCCTACGCCGAGGCGGCGGCGCGTGACACGGACCTGGTCGTGCTGGAGAGGACGACCGCGTGGCACGGCCGGTCGTACGACGCCTTCGCCGAAGCCCTGTCCGTGCAGAGCGGTAAGCACCCGGACGTCACCACACACCGTGCCCGCGCCCGAGGCGGGCTCGGCAGGGCGCTCGTCGAGGCGAGCACCCGGGCCCAGCTGGTCGTCGTCGGTACGCGAGGCCGGGGCCGCCGGACAGGTGCGCTGCCGAGCCCGGTCGGCATGGTGGCCCTGCACCGCTCGGACTGTCCTGTCGCCGTGATCCACTCGGCGGAGCGGTGACCTCGTGCCTGCACGGTGCTTCAGCACCGTGCAGGCACGAGGGGAATTCAGTGGCTCGCCCAACTCCTCGCGGGCGCGGGGGCGGTCCCTTCAACGTGGTTGGCAAGTCCCGCTCTGGCAACTGCTCCCCGCACCCGCGGGGTTGGTCGGGCTACTGACGAAATGCGGTTCGCGAGGTGACGGAATGCCTCATCGACCGCTGACGCCCTGCAGCCGTGACCTCCGCGCCGCCAGGAACACCAGCGCGCCGCCCGCCACCAGCAGGACGGCGATGCCCGCCCGCAGCAGGACTCCGTCCGCGCCCGTGGCGGCGAGCCCGCCGCCGGTCGTCGTCCCGCCGCTGGTTCCCGCCCCGGAGCCGGACGGGCTCGCGGTGGCCGTGGCCGACGGGGACGCGGACGCCGATGCGGATGCGCTGGGCGACGGGCTGGACGTCGCCGAGCCGGTGGCGTTCACCGCGATCGCCGCGGTGTCGTTCGCCGTGTCGTCGTCACGATTGGGGTACTCGGGGTTCTCCACCGCCCGCACGCTGCCGGTCGCGCCGGGGACGACCTTGTCGATCCGCACCGTGAACTCCTGGGTCACGGAGTCGCCCGGCCCGAAGTCCGTGCTGGCGATGTCGCAGGTGTAGCTCTTCGCGCCGGTCTTGCCCGGTGTGCAGTTCCACAGCGGCCCGGGGTCGCCCTGCTCGCCGGGGGCGGGGGCGCCGGTGATGGTGGTGCCGGCGGGCGGGGTCACCACGAACGTGCCGGAGTTGTCGGCGTCCATCCACCGGAAGCCCATCCGGCCGGGCCCGTTGTTCCGCACGCCCAGGGTGATGCTCACCGTCTCGCCGACCTTGCCCTCGACCGTGTCACCGAGCGCCTGGTAGTCGGCGTGCTGGGTGGTGGCGAAGGTCCCGTACCCGGAGCCGGTGAATCCGGAGCCGGAGGCGACGGACTTCAGGCCGAGCGGCGCACCGGTGCCGGTGTCGGGGAAGTCGGACGGGTCGAAGGAGTCGGGCGCGCTGCCGCCGACCGGCCACGCGAGGTAGGTGTTGTAGCCGTACATCGTGTCCTTGGAGGCGGTGTAGCGCAGCGGCGCGTCCGTCTCGTAGGCCGCGCCGGGCGCGACCGGGGTGTCGAACCGGCACCAGGCGCCGATGTCGGACTGGTCCGAGTAGTGGCAGTTGGAGTGGTCACGGGCGAGAGAGACGCCGTCCGAGTCCTGCACCCACAGCATGACGCCCTTGTCGGCGGGGGCTGCGCCGGTGTCGGCGAAGGCCGGGGTGCGCTCGAAGACGGCGCCGGGCGCGATGCCCTTCAGCGCCGGGTAGGGCCGGGCGACGAGCTTGGGCCCGCCGACCAGGACGTCCGTCTTCCCCGTCACGGTGGCCGCGTCGGAGGCGGTGGCGGTGTAGGTGATGGCACCGGTGTCGCCCGCCTTGGCGGCCGCGGTGGGCTTCAGGAAGAACGGGTCGATCGACTCCCCGCCCGACAGCGGGCCCACGTCGCACCTCACCTTCAGGGTGCCGGTGCTCACGCAGTCCCCCGTGACCTCCATCGTCGCCTTCCCCGCGAGGGACGACGCGTCGACCGCGACCGAGACGTCATGGGCGTCCCCGCCCGAGGCGGTGATGCCGAGGTTCAGGTTCGGGCCCTCGCCCTCAGTAGGGAGGTAGTAGTTCTCCTGGGCGTCCAGGAGAAGCGTCGTTCCGGCGGCGTGCGCGGCCGGGGTCGCGACCGCCATGACGGCGGCCACGAAAGCGGCAGCCGCCGCTCTTCGCCATGTTCTACGTATCGTCAGCACACTACGTGGACACGCCAGAACACCGGAGGGTTGTGCCCGAGGGCTGGACGGCGTTCGGTCGCCGGGCCCTCATCATCGGGCCGAAGGTCGCCCCGGTCGGGCCACGTCAGAGGAGCTGGAGCACCTCGGCCAGCGCGCCGGGACGCTGGTCAATGGGCAGGGGATCGACCAGGTGGACCCGGCATCCCAGCGTGGCGGCTCCGACGTCCGCGACAGGCTCGTCGCCCACCATGAGTGCGTCGCCGGGCGCCACTCCGAGCTGGTCGCACGCCATCCGGAAGATCCGGGGATCGGGCTTCTTCACCCCGTGCTCGAAGGAGAGGAAGTAGGCGTCCACGAGGTCATCGACACCGTGGTCGCGGAAGACGGGGCGCATGTCCCAGCCGATGTTGCTGACGACAGCGACCGGGATGCCTCGCCCGCGCAGGGCGCGGAGGGTTTCCTCGGTGTCGGGATAAGGCAGCCATGCCCCGGGCACCTGGGAACGTTCATACAGGGCGTCGGCCAGGTCGGCCGCCGGCGGTTTCGCTTCCCGGGCAAGGGCTGTGAAGGCGGCCCGGTGTCGTTCGGCGGTCAGATCACGCTCCCGCCACAGCGCCTCCAGATGGGGCGGCACCTTGCGCGGAGGAACCCCTCCGGGCTGAGCCCCGAACTGTTCCAACCGGCTGACGCACGCGTCGAGTTCACCCTCGGGCACGTCCAGACCGGCCTTCGTCGCCACCGCGCGCAACCACTGCGCGGCCGATTCGATCCGGAAGAGGGTCCCGGAGAAGTCGAACATCACACCCTTGATCATGCAGCCGATCCTGGCGGCGCCGACGAGCCGCCCGCAAGCCCCGGACGATCAGGATCTGGTGCGCCTGCAGTGAGCGGTCGACCCGGCGGGCGGGGCGCTCACTGCAGACACACCAGATCGGACAGCACGGCAGGCGGCAGGGACGGGTTGGCTGCGGCGGCTTCCGCTACTTGCCGGTCCGCGTCGGCGAGCAGCTCTACGACGACCGGTGGCGGGAGCGCCGGATGGCCGGCGGCCACGGGTCTCGCCTGTCTGTCCGCGAGGCAGACGAGCAGCGCCGAGGCCGTTGCCCCGCGATGTCGGGCAACCGCACGGAACACCTTCTGCACCGTTGGTTCGTGCCGGACCAGTTCCTCCAGCAGTGCCGGGGGCGCGTCCGGGTTGGTCGCCACCTTGGCCAGGACACGGACGCCGTGTCGGTCGACCATGGCGCGCAACTGCGCTTCGGTGAGACCGGGGTGCGGAGCGAGGGCCTTGACCACCTTCGCGTCGGGGTCGTCGGCCAGCCGGTCGCGTATCTCGCTTGGCAGATTGCGTAGTTGGGCCACGAGCATGCGGGCAGCCGGGTCCGGTGACTTGGCCAGTTCTTCGACCTCGGCGGGGGAAGAGGCGGCGATACGGGGCAGCAGGGTGTTGCCGATCTTGGCAGTTCGGGCCAGGTGGGTGAGCACGTCGAGCGGCACGCGGGGATGGTGGGCAAGCCCGCGGCGCACGTCGGGGTCACGGTCACCGGCCAGCGCACGGATCAGGGCATCGTCGATCGCGGGATTCTCGGCAAGGTCGGCGCGGACACCGGGAGCGGGGTCCGAGGCGAGCCGTGCACACGCCTGCCGGGGCAGGTCCTGGCGGGCGGCGAGCGCCCAGCGCAACAGCATCGACGGATGGTCCACGAAGCCGACGACGGCTTCGACGGGGGTGGCAGGGTTACGCAGTGCCGCCTCCCGCATGGCATGGACGGTGGACTCGTGGGAGCCGTCGCAGGAGGCGCCCGGCGGTAGATCGCAGTCGAGCCGTGGGCAGTGCCGATCGTGAACGAAGGGAATCTCCTCGCGGTCACAGACCAGGCAGCGTCGCGCCGCAGGCAGCCCTTCTCCGGTCACCAACGCTGCCAGTACGGCCGGGGGCGTCGCCTCGTTGCCCGCCACCATGCGGCGTACCTCGGCGTGCGGATGGACGGCGAGCCTCGCGGCCACGTCGGGGGTGGTCCACAACGCGAGTTCGGCGACGACACGTACGTCCGGGTCCACCGCGAGCGTGTCCACCACGTCGGACGGGAGGCCGGGGCAGGCTGCCAGCTTCTCCCGGCGCTCACGGACCGGGTCCGCCGCGAGGAGACGCGCCCACTCCGGGCGGCCGACACCGTGGTCGAGCAGGGCGAGGGCGGCATCCGGCCAGACAGCGGGATCGACATCGGCGGCGGTCAGCCGACCCTCGTACGCGAGCCGCACCGCGCTCCCGCCGACGCGCTCGGCCAACGCGACCGCCTGTGCGCGGCTGAGGTCCGCGCGACAGGCGAGGTCCGTGGCGATGTCGTCGTCCGCGATGGATATCAGCCGGTCGACCAGCTCGGACGACAGAGCTGGATTGGCGGCGAGCCCGCACAGGATGTGATGCACGGAGGCATCCTGCCCGGAGTGTGAATGATGAGTTCGGGATTTTCTGACACCAACGAGCCGGCGGGACGCCAGGACAGGTGCTCAGCGCGATACCTGGCGAAAGAAGCGCTCGGTCACAGCCGGGGCATCATTGCCGCTTGTGGGTGTCGATCTGTCGCAGCGGCTGGTTCTTGATGGTCTATGGAAGCTGGTCGCTCCGTTGTTGCCGTCGCTCAACTCCCGTCCGCAGGGCAGCGGGACCGCTCCGTGTGACGAGCGGGCTGCGTTCACGGCAGTCGTGCATGTGCTGACCAGCGGGTGCGCCTGGCGGCATCTGCCGGAGACGTTCGGTGTGTCTCGCGGGCGACGGCGCATCGCCGGTTCACCGCGTGGACCCGAGGCATACCGTTGACGACTCTCTCCTGCTGCGGTTGCCAGCCTGTTGGTTGTGTCGGTGGCTACTTCATGTCGAGCACGTATTCGCAGTGCACCTTCTGGGTGTACTTGGTGCTGCCTTGCGTGTAGTTCACGCGGCAGCCGCTGAGGTGCTTCTTGATGCCCTGCTGGTAGTGATCGCCCCCATCGGAGACAGCTCCCTCACCTCGTCCCCGGTGGCTCGAACACCCGTCGATGGCACCACAGTCCCGGCTTCGCCAGGTCCTCGAAGCACAGCAGAACGAGACGGTGATCCCCCTCGGCCTCCGCAATCCGCCGAAGTCGCGCGGCGATCCGCTCGGGCCCGAACTGGTCGAGGTCGGCCCGGCATGCCGCCGTAAATTCAGGCTCAGGCTGGGAAAGGCAGTCCCGACGCGGCACTCCCTCCCGCACCGAGTGAGTGAGGGAGGGAGTAAGGGAGCTTGAAGCGGACACCGCCCAGAGTGATGCGCACCGACACCCCCTGTGGATGCCGGAACGCCTGGAACCGGTTCGTGAAGAGGGTAAGCAAGCTGCGTCTCCTGAGTTGCACATCATGCGTCAACGCCCGGAATGGTCCGGGCGTTGACTGTTGAAGGAGCTGAGGGAACCGGCATCCGGCTCCCTCAACCCTCTGGTCGTCTTCTGCTCTGCGGCCTCTTGCTGGACCTCAACGGCCGCCTTGTTGAAGTCGGTCCGCATGGCGCGCTGGATGCCCTGGGCCTTGCTCAGCAGGTTCCGCACCTGCAGCACCTGGCTGTGGATCTTGCCGACGGCGCGCACGTAGCGGTCGAGGTCGTCGCCGAGGACGACGGCCAGGTCCTCGGGCTTCTTGGCACCCAGTTCCTCCGTACACACCACGCTGGAGCTCCCCGGCACCATCTGGCAGGACGACCTCGCCGTCCTCTTCGCCCACGGCGCACGACAGCCCGACAACACGTGGGCCGTCGGCGCACAGCCCCGGCCGGACGCTGAGCTCCTGGGCATGGTCACGCTCGTCGGCCGGGGCCAGGAGGACGCCGCCAACGCGGCCGTGCGATGGATACGCGAGCACTGCGCCGCGAACGACCTGGAGTTGGTCCGCGTCGAGAACTTCAACGACCGCCACCCCGAGGAGCAGCGGCCGGACTTCTCGCTCACGCGCTTCACCGTCGGCCGCGCCGAGGATCCCGGACCTGACGGCTGGGAGCTGCCGACAGGCCTGCCAACCACCGAGCCCAGGACGGCGCGTGGGGCTGCGAAGAGGCGCCGTAAGGCTTCCTGAGGCGGTCGCTGTCCACTGGATCGTCCCCGCGTCCACTACACGTCCACTGAATCTTGGTCCGAATAGCTGAACGGGTGTCACCACCTTCGAGTGACGGCACCCGTTCCGACGTTTCCGCAGGTAGAAACGGTTCTCCTGGGAGAGGCGAAGGTGGGGCGGGTGGGACTCGAACCCACGGCCGACGGATTATGAGTCCGCTGCTCTAACCGGCTGAGCTACCGCCCCATTACGGCGCGTCGCGCACATTTGTACGCGCCGTCTGCCGCAGCATAGCCGCTCATACGATCTCCTGCTTCGGATGGTCGACTTCGCACGACCATGAGGACTGCGGCACGTCACGAGCGGTTCCGGGGGACATGAAAAAGGACCCCAACGGGGTCCTCATCACTGCTTCCTCACTGCGCTCTCCCGACTGGACTCGAACCAGTAACCTGCCGGTTAACAGCCGGCTGCTCTGCCAATTGAGCTACGGAAGATCGAAGCTCCCCCGACTGGACTCGAACCAGTAACCTGCCGGTTAACAGCCGGCTGCTCTGCCAATTGAGCTACAGGGGAATGCCTCGTTGCATCGAACCTACCTCCCTGGGTATTCGCCAGGGGGCGTGCGCTCGCTGCGACACATACATTAGCGCAAGCAGGGGGGTGCTCCGCCAATCGGTTCCCCCGGCACCGATGCCGCGCCGGAGCCCCGGAGCCCACGCAGGGGAACCTACGCAAGGGAAGGATGGCCGTCATGCGCTACAAGCTCACGTTCGTCGTCGGACTGGCTCTGGGTTACGTGCTCGGCACGCGGGCCGGACGCGAGCGCTACGAGCAGCTGAAGAAGTCGGCGCGTCAGGTCGCGCAGAACCCCGCCGTCCGCAACACCGCCGAGACGGCGGCACAGCAGGGGCGCCAGTACGCGGGCAAGGCGTACCACGCGGTCAGTGACAAGGTCGGCGACCGGGTCCCCGACTCGGTCGCCCAGCGCGTACGTTCTCTGCGTGAGCGCAACGCGAACGGTACGGGCGAGGACGACTGGGGCACCAGCAACACCTAGGGAGTCCCGACCCGGCGCCGTCACCTCCCGTCGTACGGCAGAATTTCCGCCATGGGGATAGTCGCCGGGTTGGACAGTTCGCCCGATTTCACTCGTATCGTCGTCTGTGACACGGACACGGGGTCCGTGCTCAGGCAGGGATATGCGCCGCATCCGGTCGAAACCGAGACCGAGGGCGGCGGGCGGCCCTCCGATGTCGATCCACAGGCCTGGCTGTTGTCGCTCGGCGAGGCGGCCGGCGGCGGGCTGCTCGAAGGCGTGCAGGCCATCGGCGTCTCCGCGCAGCAGAACGCGCTGGTGCCGCTGGACTCGCAGGGCAACACCGTGCGGCCCGCGATGGTCGGCGGTGACAAGCGGGCGCAGGTCGCGGCGGCCGATCTGATCGACGCGCTCGGCGGGCGCGAGGCGTGGGCGCAGGCGGTGGGTTCCGTACCGCAGGCCGCGCAGCCCGTCACCAAGCTCCGCTGGCTGAACCGGACCGAGCCCGACAACGCCCGGCGGACGACCGCGCTGCTACAAGCCCATGACTGGCTCGTGTGGCAGCTTCTCGGGCGGCCCGTGCGGAGGACGACCGACCGGGGTGGGGCTTCAGGGACGGGCTATTGGTCCGCCGCCAGTGGTGGTTACCGGCCCGATCTCGTCGAACTCGCCCTCGGCCACCAGGCCATGCTCCCCGAGGTGATCGGTCCCTCCGACGCGGCCGGTACGACCCCGGAGGGGCTGCTGATCTCCGCCGGCACCGGCGAGACCATGGCCGCCGCCTTCGGGCTCGGCATCGGGTTCGGGGACGCGGTCGTGTCGCTCGGCGCTTCCGGGTCCGTGATGGCCGTGCACCACGAGGCGCTCGTCGACCAGAGCGGGATGATCACCTCCCTGGCCGACGCGACCGGCATGCATCTGCCGGTCGTCACCACGCTGAACGCCGTACGGACCCTGCGGGGCGCCGCCGAACTGCTCGGGCTGTCCGACCTGGAGAGCCTGTCCGAGCTGGCGATGAAGTCGACACCCGGGGCGCACGGGCTGGTGTTCCTGCCGTATCTGGAGGGTGAGCGGACACCCAATCTGCCGCACACCGCCGGGACGTTGGCCGGGCTGCGACGGGAGTCGATGAAGGCGGAGCATCTGGCGCGGGCCGCGTTCGAGGGCATGCTGTGCGGGCTCGCCGACGCGCTGGACGTGCTGCGCGGGCGGGGTGTGGCCGTACGGCGGCTCTTCCTGCTCGGGTCGGCCGCCGAGCTGCCCGCCGTGCAGGCCGCGGCGCCCGCGCTCTTCGGGACCCAGATCGTCGTACCGCAGCCCGCCGACTACGCCGCGCTCGGCGCCGCCCGGCAGGCCGCCTGGGCGCTCGGGGTCTCCCAGGGCACCCTCGACCCGCGCAACCCGCCGCCCTGGCAGGGACCGGTCGCCCAGGTCTTCGAGCCCGGCGACGAACTGGCCGTAGGGCAGGCCGTGCGGCAGCAGTACGTGTCCGTACGGGAACAGACCCATCCGGGCGCGTTCCGCTCGTAGGGACGCACAGTCGACGGCGCCAATAAGGCACTTAAGGGTGCATAAGGGACTGCAGGGCCCTGCTGTTGGCTTAATCGGTTGAGGTAACGCGGGTGGAGTGTCCGACGATGGGGGCGAGGGGCACACCGCCCGCCCTCCACCCGCCGACTCCGAGAGACCCAGCGTGCTCATACGACTTCTGCGGACCTATCTCAGGCCCTACAGGAAACCCATCACTCTGCTGGTGCTGCTGCAGTTCCTGCAGACCTGCGCCACCCTCTACCTGCCCACCCTGAACGCGCACATCATCGACAACGGTGTGGTGAAGGGGGACACCGGTTACATCCTGTCGTTCGGCGCCCTGATGATCGGGATCTCGCTGGTCCAGGTCGTGTGCAACACGGGTGCCGTCTACTACGGCGCGCGCACCGCCTCCGCCGTCGGCCGGGACATCCGGGCTGCCATCTTCGACCGGGTGCAGTCGTTCTCGGCCCGCGAGGTCGGCCAGTTCGGCGCGCCCTCGCTGATCACCCGGACGACCAATGACGTCCAGCAGGTCCAGATGCTGGCCCTGATGACGTTCACCCTGCTCGTGTCGGCGCCGATCATGTGCGTCGGCGGGATCATCCTGGCGCTCGGTCTGGACGTGCCGCTGTCCGGGGTGCTGATCGCGGTGGTGCCGACGCTGACCATCTGCGTGACGATCATCGTGCGACGGCTGCGGCCGCTGTTCCGGTCGATGCAGGTGCGCCTCGACGCGGTGAACCGGGTGCTGCGCGAGCAGATCACCGGCAACCGCGTGATCCGCGCCTTCGTCCGGGACGAGTACGAGAAGGACCGGTTCCGCAAGGCCAACAGCGATCTCACCGAGATGCAGTTGAAGACCGGCAACCTGCTCGCGCTCATGTTCCCCGTGGTCATGACGACCGTGAACCTGTCGTCGATCGCGGTCGTGTGGTTCGGCGCGCACCGGATCGCCAGTGGCGGGATGCAGATCGGCGATCTGACCGCGTTCCTCGCCTATCTGATGCAGATCGTGATGTCCGTGATGATGGCCACCTTCATGTTCATGATGGTGCCGCGCGCGGAGGTCTGTGCCGAGCGCATCGAGGAGGTCCTCGACACGGAGTCCAGTGTCGTGCCGCCGCTCGCGCCCGTCACCGAGCTGCGCCGGCACGGGCATCTGGAGGTCCGCGGGGTCGGCTTCTGTTACCCGGGTGCCGAGGAACCCGTACTGAAGTCCATCGACCTGGTGGCCCGCCCGGGCGAGACGACGGCCGTGATCGGCTCGACCGGCAGTGGAAAGTCCACCCTTCTGAGTCTGGTCCCGCGCCTGGTTGACGCGACCGACGGCGAGGTCCTCGTCGACGGAGTCGACGTGTCGACCATCGACCCGGTCCTGCTCGCCAAGACGGTCGGCCTGGTCCCGCAGAAGCCGTACCTCTTCGCGGGCACGGTGGCGACCAACCTTCGCTACGGCAATCCCGACGCGACGGACGAGGAGTTGTGGCACGCGCTGGAGGTGGCGCAGGCCAAGGGCTTCGTCGAGGGGCTGGAGAACGGGCTCGACTCCCCCATCGCGCAGGGCGGCACGAACGTGTCCGGCGGTCAGCGGCAGCGGCTAGCGATCGCCCGGACACTCGTACAGCGGCCGGAGATCTACCTCTTCGACGACTCCTTCTCCGCCCTCGACTACGCGACCGACGCGGCGCTGCGGGCGGCGCTCTCGCGGGAGACCGCCGAGGCGACCGTGGTGATCGTGGCGCAGCGGGTGGCGACGATCAGGGACGCGGACCGGATCGTCGTACTCGACGAAGGACGGGTCGTGGGGACGGGGCGCCATCACGAACTGATGGCGGGCAATGAGACGTATCGGGAGATCGTGCTCTCCCAGCTGACGGAAGCGGAGGCCGCCTGATGGCCGGGCCCATGGGGCGGATGATGGCCGGGACGGGTCCCGACGCCCGTTCGATGGAATTCAAGGTGTCCGGCAAGCGGCTGATCGGCCAGTTCAGGCCGGAGCGGCTGACCATCGGCATCCTGCTGGTGTGCGTGGTGATCAGCGTCGGGCTGAACGTGGTGGGGCCGAAGATCCTCGGCAACGCCACCGACCTGGTCTTCGCGGGCATCATCGGGCGGCAGATGCCGGCCGGGACGACCAAGGCGCAGGCCCTCCAGGCGATGCGCGACCGCGGCCAGGGTTCGGTCGCGGACATGCTCAAGAGCACGGACTTCACCCCGGGCAAGGGCATCGACTTCACCTCGGTGGGTCATGTGCTGCTGCTCGCGCTGGGCACGTTCCTGGTGGCCGGGCTGCTGATGGCGGTGGCGACCCGGATGGTCAACCGGGCGGTCAACCGGACCATGTTCCGGCTGCGCGAGAGCGTGCAGACGAAGATGTCGCGCCTCCCCCTGTCGTACTTCGACAAGCGCCAGCGCGGTGAGGTCCTCTCCCGCGCGACCAACGACATCGACAACATCGGCCAGACCCTCCAGCAGTCGATGGGCCAGCTCATCAACTCGCTGCTCACGATCATCGGCGTCCTCGCGATGATGTTCTGGGTGTCCTGGCTGCTGGCCCTGGTCGCGCTGGTGACCGTGCCGCTGTCGTTCCTCGTCGCCACCCGCATCGGCAAGCGCTCGCAGCCGCACTTCGTGCAGCAGTGGCGCTCGACCGGCAAGCTCAACGCGCACGTCGAGGAGATGTACACCGGCCACACCCTGGTGAAGGTGTTCGGCCGCCAGGACGAGTCCGCGCAACTCTTCGCCGAGCAGAACAACGCGCTCTACGAGGCGGGCTTCAAGGCGCAGTTCAACAGCGGGGTCATGCAGCCGCTGATGATGTTCGTGTCGAACCTCAACTACGTGCTGGTGGCGGTGGTAGGCGGCCTGCGAGTCGCCTCGGGCTCACTCTCCATCGGCGACGTGCAGGCCTTCGTCCAGTACTCGCGCCAGTTCTCCATGCCGCTGACGCAGGTCGCGTCGATGGCGAACCTGGTCCAGTCCGGCGTCGCCTCGGCGGAACGGATCTTCGAACTCCTCGACGCCGAGGAGCAGCAGCCCGACCCGATGCCGAGCGAACGCCCCGCCGAACTCCGCGGCCTGGTCGCCCTGGAGCACGTCTCCTTCCGCTACGACCCCGACAAGCCGCTCATCGAGGACCTCTCGCTGACGGTGTCACCGGGCCACACGGTCGCGATCGTCGGCCCGACCGGCGCCGGCAAGACCACCCTCGTCAACCTCCTCATGCGGTTCTACGAGGTCTCCGGCGGCCGTATCACCCTCGACGGTGTCGACATCGCGCGCATGTCCCGGGACGAACTCCGGTCCGGGATCGGCATGGTGCTCCAGGACACCTGGCTGTTCGGCGGCTCCATCGCGGACAACATCGCGTACGGGGCCTCTCGCGAGGTCACCCGGGGTGAGATCGAGGAGGCGGCGCGGGCGGCGCACGCCGACCGGTTCGTCCGTACGCTGCCCGACGGCTACGACACGGTGATCGACGACGAGGGTACGGGGGTCAGCGCCGGTGAGAAGCAGCTCATCACCATCGCGCGGGCATTCCTGTCCGACCCGACGATCCTGGTCCTCGACGAGGCGACGTCTTCGGTCGACACCCGTACGGAGGTGTTGATCCAGAAGGCGATGGCCAAACTCGCCCATGGCCGTACGTCGTTCGTGATCGCACACCGCCTCTCCACGATCCGGGACGCGGACACGATCCTGGTCATGGAGAACGGCTCCATCGTCGAACAGGGCGGGCACGCGCAGCTGTTGGCGGCGGACGGGGCGTATGCGCGGCTGTACAAGGCACAGTTCGCGCAGGCTGTGGCCGAGGTCGACTAGCTGCGCTGCGGTGAGTGCCACGAGGGGTCGTCGTGCGTGTGACGGCCCGTCGTGGCTGGTCGCGCAGTTCCCCGCGCCCCTAAAAGAACGGGGCTGGCCCGGCGTTTTTAGGGGCGCGGGGCTGTGTACATTTGCGGCTCCGCCGCGGGGCGCGACCAGCCCCCACCGAACCCGCACCCGGCATCAGTCCAGATAACCCCTCAGCTGATCCGCAAAAGCATGATCCCGCAGCTTGTTGAGCGTCTTCGACTCGATCTGCCGTATCCGTTCCCGGGTCACGCCAAAGATGCGGCCGATCTCCTCCAGCGTGCGCGGACGCCCGTCCGCCAAGCCGTACCGCAGCTGTACGACCTTCCGCTCCCGCTCCCCCAGCGTCGACAGGACCGCCTCCAGGTGCTGCCTGAGGAGGATGAACGCGGCCGACTCCACAGGGCTGGTGGCATCGCCGTCCTCGATCAGGTCACCGAGGGCAACGTCGTCCTCCTCCCCCACCGGCGCGTGCAGCGAAACCGGCTCCTGGGCAAGGCGGAGCACCTCGCTGACGCGCTCGGGCGCGAGGTCCAGGTGGTCGGCGACCTCCTCCGGCGTCGGCTCGTAGCCGCGCTCCTGGAGCATTCTGCGCTGGACCCGGACGACCCGGTTGATGAGTTCGACGACGTGCACCGGGACGCGAATCGTGCGGGCCTGGTCGGCGAGGGCGCGGGACATGGCCTGGCGGATCCACCAGGTCGCGTACGTCGAGAACTTGTAGCCGCGAGCGTAGTCGAATTTCTCAACTGCCCTGATCAGGCCGAGGTTTCCCTCCTGGACGAGGTCGAGCATGGTCAGCCCGCGCCCGACGTACCGCTTGGCGACGGACACGACGAGCCGCAGGTTCGCCTCGATCAGGCGGCGCTTCGCCATCCGGCCCATGACGACCAACTTGTCCAGGTCGAGGGCGAGTTGGCTGTCCAGATCGGACGCGCCGCCGAGCTTCTCCTCGGCGAACAGGCCGGCCTCGACGCGGCGGGCGAGGTCGACCTCCTCGGCCGCGGTGAGCAGCGGGATGCGGCCTATCTCGCGCAGGTACTGGCGGAACAGGTCCGAGGAGGGCGCGCCGTTGTCGGCGGCGACCCGGCCGCGGGGCCGTGCCTCGGGCTCGGGGGCCTCGGCGGTCTCCACCGCTTCGGCCGTCGGTTCTTCGAGCTCGGGCGGGCTCTCCGCTTCCACGGTTTCGGGGTGGTGCGCGGCACGGCTCTGCGGAGGGACGGTCGCGAGGACATCGGTCTCCGCTTCCGGTTCCGCGCCGTCCGTCGTGCTGGTCTCGGTCTGGTCGAGGGTCTGGGTCTGCACGGGGGCGACCTCCAGGATGATCGCTGCCAGGGGGTACGGCAGCGGTACTTCAGGGGCGGAGTGGGCGGCCTCGCCGCAATCCGTCCCGTACTCGATGAGCGGAACCGCGGGGGTGAAGGACCCGCTGGGGACGGATCGGCCGCGCTCCGAGGACTCAGGCACCGGAACCCAGTGTGGAGTACGACACATCGCCGCCACGAGGGGCGTGCGGTGACTTTTTGAGTCCGTTCCGTGACTACGTGCTCAGAGCGCTGAGGCGCCGTGCACCTGGAGTGCCTGGTCGTACTGCTGAAGTACCCACAACTCGTTCTGCACGGCGGCCAGTTCGGCCGAGTCTCCGTGGCTGCCGAGGCGGGTGAGCGCGCCCTGGATGTCGCCGATGCGGCGTACTACGGCTCTTCGGCGGACCGTGACCAGCTGCTCGCCGGCGTAGTTCTCGTCGACCGTGCGGCGCATGATCGCCTCGACGGCCAGCTCGGTGACCATCGCGCGGACCGTGTCGTCCGGTGCCGCCTCGCGGACGCGGACCAGGTAGTCCTGGGCGTCCTGGAGGCCGTACTCGGCGCCGCCCGCCTCGATGATCGCCTCGCGTACGGCCGCGTAGGGCGCGGCGGTGAACTCGTCGACGCCGTACGCGTCGAAGGCCGGGGAGACCAAGTCGGGGCGCTGAAGGGCGAGTTTGAGGAGTTCGCGCTCGGTGGCGAAGACCGGGTTGCGCAGGGTGAGGGCGGGGCCGCCGGTGGGGGTGCGGGGGGTGGTGTCGTACGGCTGCTGCTGTTGTCCGCCTCGGGTCGGCGCCGGGCCCTTGCCTCCTCGGTCACGGGCCCAACGGGCCAGCTGGGCAACGCGCTTGACCACGAACTGGGTGTCCAGGATGCCGAGCATGCCGGCGAGCTGGACGGCGACCTCGTGCTGGGCGCCGCTGTTCTTGATGTGGGCGACGATCGGGGCCGCCTCGTCCAGGGCGGAGGCTCGGCCCGCGGGGGTGTCGAGGTCGTAGCGGACGACGATCTGGCGGAGCGCGAACTCGAAGAGCGGGGTGCGGGGTTGGACCAGGTCGGCGACCGCTTCGTCACCCTTGGCGAGGCGGAGTTCGCAGGGGTCCATGTTGTCGGGCGCGATGGCGATGTATGTCTCGGCGGCGAACTTCTGGTCGTCCTCGAAGGCGCGCAGGGCCGCCTTCTGGCCGGCGGCGTCGCCGTCGAAGGTGAAGATCACGCGGGCCGAGCCGTTGTCCATCAGGAGCCTGCGGAGGATCTTGATGTGGTCGGTGCCGAAGGCCGTACCGCAGGTTGCGATGGCCGTCGTCACTCCTGCCAGATGGCAGGCCATGACGTCGGTGTAGCCCTCGACGACGACCGCGCGGGAGGACTTGGCGATGTCCTTCTTCGCGAGGTCGATGCCGTAGAGGACCTGCGACTTCTTGTAGATCGCGGTGTCGGGCGTGTTGAGGTACTTCGGGCCGTTGTCCGACTCGTAGAGCTTCCTCGCACCGAAGCCGACGACCTCGCCGCCGATGTCGCGGATCGGCCACATGAGGCGGCCGCGGAAGCGGTCGATGGGGCCGCGGCGGCCCTCCTGGGCGAGGCCGGAGAGGAGGATCTCCTTGTCGGTGAAGCCCTTGCCGCGGAGGTATTTGGTGAGGTGGTCCCAGCCCTGCGGGCTGTAGCCGACGGAGAAGTGCTCGGCGGCGGACTGGTCGAAGCCGCGCTCGGCGAGGAACTTGCGGCCGGTGTCCGCCTCGGGGCTGACGGCGAGCTGCTCCACGTAGAAGTCGGCGGCGACCTTGTGGGCCTCGACCAGGCGGATGCGCTCGCCGCGCTGGTGGGCGGGGTTGTACCCACCCTCCTCGTACCGCAGCGTGATGCCGGCCTGGGCGGCCAGGCGCTCGACCGACTCGGAGAACGTGAGGTGGTCGACCTTCATCACGAACGTGATGGTGTCGCCGCCCTCCTGGCAGCCGAAGCAGTGGAAGAGACCCTTGCTGGGGCTGACCTGGAAGGACGGCGACTTCTCGTCGTGGAACGGGCAGAGGCCCTTGAGGTTGCCCCCGCCCGCGTTCCGCAGCTGGAGGTACTCGGACACCACGGCGTCGATCGGGACCGCGTCCCGAACCGCCTTCACGTCCTCGTCGTTGATCCGTCCAGCCACGCGTGAATTCTACGGGGCCGGACTGACACCAGTGACGACGAGGACCGCTAGACGCCCAGGCTGTCCAGTGGAACGTGTGGGTCCGCGAGGGCGTGGGTGTCCACGCGCGCGCGGGAGCGGATGAGCTGCTGGATGGGCTCTGTGACGTCCCACACATTCACATTCATCCCGGCCAGCACGCGTCCCTCCTTCAGCCAGAAGGCGATGAACTCCCGCTTGCCCGCGTCTCCCCGGATCACCACTTCGTCGTAGGAGCCCGGGGGCGCCCAGCCGGAGTACTCCATACCCAAGTCGTACTGGTCGGAGAAGAAATAGGGCACGCGGTCGTAGGTGACGTCCTTGCCGAGCATCGCGCGGGCCGCCGCCGGGCCGCCGTTCAGGGCGTTCGCCCAGTGCTCCACCCGGAGGCGAATGTCGAAGAGGGCGTGGTGGAAGGCGGCCACGTCACCGGCCGCGTAGATGTCGGGGTCGGAGGTGAGCAGCCGTTCGTCGACCGCGATGCCGCCGCCGTGCGCGCGGTCGGCCAGCTCAAGGCCCGCCGCCTCGGCGAGCGCGGTGCGCGGGGCCGCGCCGATCGCCGCGAGGACGTCGTGCGCCGGGTGCTCCTCGCCGTCGTCCGTACGGGCGGCCAGCACCATGCCGTCCTGGCCGACGATCTCGGTGAGCCGGGCGCCGAAGTGGAAACGCACCCCGTGCTCGGCGTGCAGGTCGGCGAAGAGCTGGCCCAGTTCGGGGCCGAGGACGCCGTGCAGCGGCGTCTGGGACGGTTCTACGACGGTGACCTCGGCGCCGTACTCGCGGGCCGCCGCGGCGACCTCCAGGCCGATCCAGCCGCCGCCGGCGATCACCAGATGGCCGTTGTCCCGGCCCAGGGACGCCAGGACGTTCTTGAGGCGCTCGGCGTGCGAGAGGCGGCGCAGGTGGTGGACGCCCGCGAGGTCCGTGCCCGGGATGTCGAGGCGGCGGGGCTCGGAGCCGGTGGCGATGAGCAACTTGTCGTAGCGGACCAGGGTGCCGTCGTCTCCGAAGCGCACCGTCTTCGCCGTACGGTCGATGGCGTCGACGGTCTGGCCGAGGTGCAGCTCGATGTCATTCTGTGCGTACCAGGCGGGTTCGTGGACGAAGACGCTGTCGCGCTCCTCTTTACCGAGGAGGTAGCCCTTGGACAGCGGCGGGCGCTCGTACGGGTGGTCGCGTTCGTCGCAGATCAGTATCACGCGGCCGGTGAAGCCCTCCGCTCGGAGCGTCTCGGCCGCCTTCGCGCCGGCCAGGCCTCCTCCGATGATGACGAACGTCTGATCCGCGTCGACCACTTGATGCCTCCTCGTGATGGTGCCGCCATAGGCGAGCCTCCCGCACGCAGTGTGATGCGGGAAGGGGGTGTGGCCCGATCAGGCCACGGAGGGTCACATTCGGGCTTGTTTCGCGTCACTGTGCCCCAGCGACGTGAGATGCGCGTGAAGAGACCGCGCCGACGCGTCGGTGAGTGACGCGATCTGATCGACGATCACCCGCTTGCGGGCGCGGTCGTCGGGCGCCTCGTCGAACTGCGCGCGGAACTGCGGCTCCAGCCCGTCGGGCGCGCGGGTCGTGAGCACCTCGGCGAGCTCGGCGACCACGATGCGCTCGTCGGCGCGGATGCGCTCCTGCTCCGCGCGCTGCATCACGTACCGGTCGGCGACCGCCTTGAGGACCGCGCATTCCAGCCGTGCCTCGTGCGGTACGACGAGTTCGGCGTCGTAGCGGGTGAGGCGGCCGGTGCCGTACGCCGCGCGCGTGGCGGACTCGGCGGCCAGGCAGAAGCGGCCGATGAGCTGGCTGGTGGCGTCCTTGAGGCGGGCCTGCGCCACCGCCGAACCGTCGTAACCGTGCGGCCACCACGGCTCGTTCTGGAGCCGGTCCAGCGCCTCGGCGAGTTCCTCGGGGGCCGTGTCCGCGGGGACGTAGCGGCCGATGGCCACCTTGAAGATCTCCTGGCGTTCCGGTTCGGCGTGCAGGCAGTTGGGGTCGATGTGGCCCGCGTGCAGGCCGTCCTCGACGTCGTGCACGGAGTACGCCACGTCGTCCGACCAATCCATGACCTGGGCCTCGAAGCAGGTGCGGGTGCCGGGGGCGCCCTTGCGGACCCAGTCGAAGACGGGCCGGTCGTCGTCGTAGACACCGAACTTCGGGGACTTGGGGTCGGTGGGGTGCGCTCCGCGCGGCCAGGGGTACTTGGTGGCGGCGTCGAGGGTGGCACGGGTGAGGTTGAGGCCCACGCTCACCATGTCGCCGGTCGTCGCGCTTCCGTCGCCTGTCGTGCCTCTTCTTACGAAGCGCTTCGGTTCGATGCGGGTGAGGAGTCTGAGGGACTGGGCGTTGCCCTCGAAACCGCCGCAGTCGTCCGCGAATTCGTTCAGTGCCTGTTCGCCGTTGTGACCGAAGGGGGGATGGCCCAGGTCGTGGGAGAGGCAAGCCGCTTCGACCAGGTCCGGATCGCAACCCAGGGCTGCGCCCAGCTCTCGGCCCACCTGGGCGCACTCCAAGGAGTGGGTGAGGCGGGTGCGGGGGCTGGCGTCCCAGGCCTGGCTGCGGGTTCCTGGGGTGACCACCTGGGTTTTGCCTGCGAGGCGGCGTAGGGCGGCGGAGTGGAGGATTCGGGCGCGGTCGCGTTGGAAGGCGGTGCGGCCTGGGCGTTTGTCGGGCTCGGGTGCCCAGCGGTCGACTGACGTCGGGTCGTAGGGGTGGGGTGCTGCTGTGCGTGTGCCTGCGGTGCCTTCCATGCTTCGACAGTAAGCGGCGGTAGTGACAATTCGGGAGTTGCGGGGCGCCTATGCGTTTGCCGGGTGCGGTTTGGGGGCGGGTGCGGGTGCGTTGTACTGGTCGCGCTCACGCGGCGGAGCCGCACATCGATACAGCCCCGCGCCCCTTAGGGAGATGACCCCGCCGTTGGTTGCCAGGGTCTGGTCGTAGCGGTGGAGGATCAGCCTCGTCATCGCGGGGTGGGCTCCCAGGGGGGCCGATGCGATCCAGGGGGCCTGTTCCGCGCACTGGGTTGCGAAGCGACCCGGGGCTGTGAAGCAGGATGCCACTGCCACCCTGTGGTGGCCTCGGGCCCTGAGGGCGCGGATCGCCTCGGGGACCGTGGGGGTCGCTGCGGAGGCGTAGGCCGGGATCACGGGGACGCCCAGGCGGGCGGCCAGGAGGTTGGCTGTGCGGGTGGTGTCGAGCCTTGAGTCCGGGTCTCGGGAGCCCGCTGCGGCCAGGACCACGGCGCTCGCCCTGCGAGTCCTGTCGTCCATCCGCGTGCGCCAACCCGCCTCCACCAAGCGGTCGTAGAGGGTCTCTACTAGGAGGGGGTGTGGGCCCAAAGGGGGTGCCACGCGCGTGCGTGCCGGGGTCTTCGCCTTCGCGGCCAGCTCGGGGATGTCCTGCTTGACGTGGTAGCCGCGGGACAGGAGGAGGGGGACCAGGACGGCTTCCGCGGGGCCCAGTTCGGTGAGGGTGTCCTGGAGGCGGGGCTCGTTGAGTTCGATGTGGCCCAGGTGGACGGGGAGACCCGGGCGGAGTTCGCGGACGCGGGCCATGAGGGCTCGTACGGTGCTCAGGGCGCGCGGGTCGCGGCTGCCGTGGGCCACCAGGACGAGGGCGGGCGTACTGCCGAAGGTGGGTTCCTCGCGAGGTGGGATCAACGCCGTCATGAAGTGATGGTGGCAGGGGGAGGTTGCCACCCCGTTGCACTGGAATCACGGGTCTTTTCGGGGGGTTCACGGTGGGGTGCCGGGGTGTGTGAGGCGATGTGACCTGCCGTTTCCGGGTTCACAGTGAAGCCGGTCACACTGCGGGCGGCGAACCGGAGGGCGTTACGGCGCGTCTGTGACTGTCGAAACCGAACGCGGAGGGGCCCCCGTTGATACGTCTGATGCGCCGCCTGAGACTTCGTCGACCGCGGCTGCCACGCACGCGTGCCGGGTGGCGGCAGTTCGTCCAGGTGGTGGCCGCCGGTTGTGTCCTCGCGCTGCTTCCCGCGACCTGGCTGTGGGTGTCCACGGCCGACCGGTTGCGGACCCTTCAGGACGCGCCACGCACCGATGTGGCCGTGGTCTTCGGTGCGGGACTGTGGGACGGCGAGCCGTCGCCGTATCTCGCGCACCGGCTGGACGCGGCGGCGGCGCTGTACCGGGAGGGCCGGGTGAAGGTCGTCCTGGTGACCGGCGACAACAGCCGCAAGGACTACGACGAGCCGGACGCGATGCGTGTCTACCTGGCGAAGCACGGGGTGCCACGCGCGCGCGTGGTGACCGATTACGCCGGTTTCGACACCTGGGACTCCTGTGTCCGCGCCAAGAAGATCTTCGGCGTCGACAAGGCCGTACTGATCAGCCAGAACTTCCACATCCGGCGGGCGGTCGCGCTGTGCGACGCGGCGGGGGTCGACTCGTACGGCGTCGGTGTCGACGACACGCACGACGCGACCTGGTACTACGGCGGCACCCGCGAGGTCTTCGCGGCGGGCAAGGCGGCGCTGGACCTGATGTTCCATCCCGATCCGCACTTCCTCGGGCCGAAGGAGAAGGGCATCACGCGGGCGTTGGCCTCCGGCAACTGAGGCCCGCGGCAACTGGGGCCCCTTCAGGGGTGGTTCAGCGGCGGTTGATCCAGTCGCCGCCCTCGATCAGCTTGCCGTGGGCGCGGAGGCGGGCGGTGACGGTGGGGGCGGCGAGGTACACCCAGGCGCGTACGGACGTGCCGTCGGTGTCGGCATCGGCATCGGCATCGGCATCGCGGGTGACCCGGAGTTCGACGCGTTCGTAGAGGTTGGCCGGGTCGCCGGGGGCGTAGTCCTCAAGTCGGTCGAGGGCGATGAGGAGTTGGGGGTAGGCCTCGGGGCGCGCGGTGACGAGTTCGCCGACGATCACCGCGCCGGGGGCCTCGACGGCGTACGGGTAGCCGGGGCCGTCGTAGAGGGCGGCGCCGTGGAGGCGTCCCGGCTCCTCCGACTCCGTGCGGCCGCGCAGGAAGCGGTCGTGGTTGGGCTCGCCGGGGCGGAGCGTGCCGTAGACGAAGAAGGGGAGGGGCGTCGAGGGGGTCGTCATCGCTCTCCTTGATCCCGGAAGGCTTTGATCCCGGAAGTCTCTGATCCCTGAAGTCTTTGCACGCGCTATGGACATGACATGTCATGGCCCCTTTAAATCTCATTCAACATCAACGCAGCCCCCACGCCCCCCACTTGCGTTCTTGAGGAGAGCCATGAGTCGGACACGGCACATTCGAGGTTCCCGTCTCGCCACGGCCGGTGTCGCGGCCGGCGCCGCGACCCTGTTGGCCGCCACCCTCGCCCCCACCGCCCACGCGGCCGACCGGCCGTCCCGGACCACCGCGATCGCGAACGCCGCGTCGGCGTTGGTGGCCCATGCGGCGGGCTTGGGCCTGACGGCCGCGGAGGACACGTCGGTTCGTGACGTGATTGTCGACGCGGATGGCACCCAGCACGTCCGCTACGACCGTACGTACCGCCAACTCCCCGTCCTGGGCGGCGACTTCGTGGTCCATCTCGCCCCCAACGGCAGTTACCGGAGCGCCGACCGCGCGACCCGGAGCGCCATATCCCTGTCGTCCGTGACGCCGAAGGTGGCCGCTCCGAAGGCGGCGGACCTGGCGGTGAACGCGTTGCGGGCGGCGAATCTCGGTGAAGTGCTGAAGGGGGTGACCGCCAAGCCCCAGCTGATAGTTGACGCCCTGCACGGCACCCCGAAGCTCGCCTGGCGGACGAACGTGGTCGCCAAGGACTCGCTCGGCAACCCGGTCGCCCGCACGGTGCTGACCGACGCCCGCAGCGGCACCCAGATCGACGCCTGGGACAGCGTGGAGACGGCGACCGGCGACGGGAAGTCGCTGTACAGCGGGACCGTGCCGTTGGAGACGACGCTGTCGGGATCGACGTATCAGCTCAAGGACGCGACGCGCGGCGGGACTTACACCGGTGACGCGGCGAACAAGACCGACCTGTGCATCCTCGGCATCTGCATCAGCCGCGCCCCGTCCACGGTGTTCACGGACACCGACAACCACTGGGGAACGGGGGTGAGTTCGGACCGTTCATCGGCGGCGGTGGACGCGCAGTACGGCACGAACGAGACCTGGGACTACTACAAGAACGTCCACGGCCGGAACGGCATCGCGGGCGACGGCAAGGGCTCGTACAACCGCGTCCACTACGGCAACAGCTACAACAACGCGTTCTGGGACGACACTTGCTTCTGCATGACGTACGGCGACGGTGACGGGACGCAGCTCGGTCCACTGGTGGCGCTGGATGTCGCCGGGCACGAGATGACGCACGGCGTGACGTCCAAGACGGCCGCGCTGACGTACTCGGGCGAGTCCGGCGGGCTGAATGAGGCGACCTCGGACATCATGGGCACGCTGGTGGAGTGGTACGCCAACAACTCCTCCGATCCCGGGGACTACTTGATCGGCGAGAAGATCGTGCGGTCGGGATTCGGCAAGGCGGCGCTGCGGTTCATGGACCAGCCGTCCAAGGACGGTAATTCGGCGGACTGTTGGAGCTCGTCGGTCGGCAACCTCGACGTCCACTACTCGTCGGGCGTCGCCAACCACTTCGCGTATCTCCTCGCGGAAGGCAGCGGCGCGAAGACCATCAACGGCGTGAGCTACAACTCGCCCACGTGCAACAGCTCTTCGGTGAGCGGAATCGGCCGGGACAAGCTCGGGGCCATCTGGTACCGGGCGTTGACGGTCTACATGACGTCCTCGACGAACTACGCGGGGGCCCGGACGGCGACCCTCAACGCGGCCAAGGACCTTTACGGGGCGGGGAGTTCGGAGTACGGCGCGGTGGGCGCGGCGTGGAGCGCGGTCGGCGTGGGGTGACGATCAGTTCCTGTTGCGATCTGGCCGGTCGTACGCGGCCAGCAGGTCGGCCTTGGCCTTGGTGAGCCGTTCGATGGCAGCCGGGTACCTCGCATCCGTGTCTTCAACGGCCCGGTCGAGGGCCCGGACCGCCTCGTCGACGCGGCCCTGTTCCACCAGCAACTGGATCAGCCAGTCGCGGGAGTGCTGTTCGTCGGCGTCGACGCGCTCCTGCAACACCGCGACCCCCTCGTCGACGCGCCCCCGAGCGACCAGTGCGCGGGCCAGCAGGAGAGCGAGACCCGTAGAGCTGCCAGGCGTGACGAGTCTCCGCAGCTCGTCGATCCGTCCCTGCTCGGCGAAGTGGTACGCCACCATGGAGCGCGCGTCGCGACGGGGGCCACTTTCCTCGTAGGCCATCAACTGGACGTCCTTGACAGGGCCTTGGAGGAGAAGCAGACGGACCAGCAGGTTCCATTCGACGTATTCGTGCGTGTACCGCTGGAGGAAGGTGATGGCCTGATCGATGCGGTCCTGCGCGCGGAGCAGCTCGATCACCTCGTCGCGGGCGTCCTCCTCATCGACCTGAAGGCGCACCTTCATCACCGCGACCTTGGCTTCGAGATCGTCCTGCCCGGCCAGTGTGTCGGCCAGCAGGAGCGCCAGGCCCTCGTTCTCGGACCCGGCGAGTGTCCGCAGCTCCTCGCTCCGGCCCTGCGTGGCGTAGATCTCCGCCAGACCGTGCCGGACAAGCGGAAGCGGAACCCGGTGCAGGTGGTTGGAGATCGGGCGGGTCCTGGACGAGCCTGGGGTGGGTCTTGCCGTTCCTGGATTCTCTGGATACTTGACGTCATGGCTGATCAACGTGAGGTTTCCATCGTCCGCCGGCCAGGCCGGACCCTCTCCGCCGAGGACGGGCTGGGCGCGCTGCTGACGGCGTACCACCTGCGGACGGAGACCGAGAAGGGGCAGCCCATTGCCGATGCGGACGCGCTGCCGGATCGGTACCGGGCGGAGATCTCGGACCCGCGGACCGCATTCGCCGACGATGTCGTGCTGGTGGCTCGCAGCGGGAGCGCCGCGGTGGGGTGTCTGGTGGTGACCGCCCCCGCCGACGGGCAGTTGGAGATCAAGAGGCTCTGGACGGACCCCGCGTTCCGGGGTCAGGGAGTTGCCTCGGGCCTGCTGGATGCGGCGATTGCGCACGCGGCGGAGAGTGGCGCGGACACCGTGCGGCTGTCGGTGTGGAAGTGGCGGACCGGGGCCATCGCCCTGTACGAACGGTTCGGCTTCGCCGTCACCGAGTCATGGGACGAGCGGGATCAACTGGTCTGCATGGAGCGGGCCTTGTGAGTGCTGCCGTACGACGTCCAACTCGCACCACACCGACTTACCCACGGTGAGCTCGCGCACGCCCCAACGGTCCGCGATCTGACCGACGATCAGCAGTCCCCGCCCGAACATGTCGCCCTCGGTGACCTCACGGAGGTTCGGCCGTAACTCGCCCTTCGGGTCGGACACCGCGATGCGTACGGCGCGTTCCGTGAGGGTGAGTTCGACTCGGAAGAGCCGGTCACGCAGACACCCGTGCAGTACGGCGTTGCCGCCCAACTCGGAGACCAACAGGGCGGTGTCGAGGGCGAGTTCGGGGTGACCCCACTCGGTGACGAGACGGTGGGCTCGGCGCCGGGCGAGGGTGACGCTCTTGGGGAGCGGGGTGTAGTCGAGGCGGTCGTGATGGAGGGGGACTTCAGGGGCGACCATGTCGCTCGCCTACGGGCGTGGGCGAGTCGCGCCGCGAATCAACTGGCGCCACTCTGCGATCGGTTCGCCACCGAAGGTAGCGGCGCGGTGTCAAGGTTTTCAAGCTCTTCCCGGAAGATATCCACCAATTGTGTTTGCCAGCCCGGTCCCCCACCGAGCAAACTGACCGCGCACAGCACCGAAGGAGCAGCCGGGTGACAGCGAGTCAGGCCCGTCAGGGCAACAGCACGACCAGCGTTCTGGGGCGCAGGCTCGGAGCCGAACTCCTCCAGCTCCGCACGACGGCCGGCCTCACTCAGCCGCAGGCCGCGAAGGCGCTCTCCGCTTCGACGGCCAAGGTCGCCAAGCTGGAGGGCGGCTGGGTTCCCGTGCGCGATCCGGACATCCGGGCCTTGTGCGAGCTGTACGGCGTCCGTGATCTCGGAAAGATCGGTGGCCTCCTCGAACTGGCGAGGGTCGACCGGGAGCGCCGGAAGGCCAAAGGCTGGTGGGACGACTTCGACATCCCGGGTGTCATGCAGGAGTACGTCGCACTGGAGAGCGCCGCGACGGCCATCAAGGCATGGCAACCCGCATTCATCCCCGGACTCCTCCAAACGCCCGAGTACGTAAGGGCGTTGAGGACTGAACCGGCGGCCACGGAGACCATCAGAGGTTCCCAGGCCGACGAAAAGTTCATCGCGGCACGGCTCGCCCGACAAGGCCGCCTGTCCGACGCCTCTCCACTGTCGCTGGAGACGGTGATCTACGAGGCGACCCTCCGCAACTTTCCCGGCGGCGAGGCCACAGCCGTCAGCCAACTCGACGGGCTGATCAAGGTGGCCGACCAGTCGAACATCAGCCTCCGGGTCTTCCCGTTCGACGCCGGTACGCACCCGGGCCTCAACGGATCGTTCAACATCATGTCGTTCGCCGAGCCCGGCGCCATGGATGTCGTCTACGTGGAGGCACCGTTCGTCGAACGCTGGGTGGAGGGCGGAGAATTCGCAGCCGCCTACGCCGAGTTGTTCGAGACGATCACTGAACGCTCCCTCAGCGAACGGGAATCCATTTCGTTCCTCCACGAGCTGCGCAAGAGACTGTGAACCATGCCCACGTTCGAGTACCGCAAGTCCAGCTACAGCAACGACAAGGCCGAGTGCGTCGAGATAGCCACCAACATCCCCACCACCGTCGCCGTACGTGACTCCAAGAACCCCAACGGGCCCTCCCTCCGCCTCCACCCCGCCACCTGGAGAGCCTTCCAATCCTCCCTGCCCGCAGGGGAGTCGTGCCGGTAGCCCGGACTGCTGGGAGCCCGCCACAGGCTGCCGCTTGTAGAAGGACTCCTCCAGGTAGGCGGCCTCGTCCTCGTCGAGTTCGACGTCCACCGCGGCGACCGCGTCGGCCAGCTGGGCCGGCTTGGTGACCCCGACGATGGGTGAGGTCACCACCGGGTTGCGCATGACCCAGGCCAGGGCGACCTGGGCCGGGGACAGACCCCGCTTGCCCGGGCCCGGGTCAGCCTGCCCCGCGCCAGCGGGCTCCACGGGATCACGCCGATGCCGGGTCCAGCCGTTCAGGTCAGCCAGGTACAGGGCCTTGGCGAACTGCCAGGCGTGCATGGAAGAGGCTCCGATGTAGCGGACCTTCCCGGACCTGACCGCGTCGTGCAGCGCCTCCAGGGTTTCCTCGATCGGGGTGTCGTAGTCCCAGCGGTGGACCTGGTACAGGTCGATGTAGTCGGTCCCCAGTCGCTTCAGGGAGGCGTCGAGCTCGGCGAAGATCGCCTTGCGGGACAGCCCGGCGCCGTTCGGGCCGGAGCGCATCCGCATCCAGCGACCAGGGCGCGCCGCCCCGGTCCGGCTCGCCGAAGCTCATGCAGCCGAGCCGAGCCGAGGGCGATGGCGGAGACTTCCAGCCCGGTCGTGCCGAGTTTGATGTGTCGCATGCTTCCGAACCTAGGAGTCGGAGTGCGCTCCAACGCAAATACGTCTCGGTCCGGAATTCGGAATGCTGGAGGCCCGGGAGAAGAAGTCTTCATGGGCCGACGCTGCGGCGATCACCCGATCTGGCGCCCAGTTCGACCGACCACACCCATCGACCGGTATATCGACCGGTATGCGGAAGCCTTCTCAGAGACAGGAGCGGCAGCGGGGTGACACTACCGCCCAACGGTCACCAGTCCACCGATCCCAAGCCGGCTCAAGCAGTTCATCAACTCGACGGGTGATCTGAGGCAAGCAGGGGCGAAGCTCGCCAAGTAGTGAACCGGTCAGGTCGCCTGAGCGGATCGCCTGAGCGGGTCGCTCGAGTAGGTCACCATCTGTCCTATATGGCCTCTAGTCTGCGGGTTGTGCAGAACCACGAGGACGGCGTCTCGATCCTTGTCCCCGCGAGCCCGGCCGAGCTGGAGGCGTGGCTCGAAGAGCATCACGGGGAGAAGGCCGCGCTCTGGGTGAAGATCGCCAAGAGGCATACCGGCATCTCGTCGCTCACCTGGGAAGAGATGGTCGACACGGTGCTCTGCTTTGGCTGGATCGACGGTCAGCGGCGAGGCTTCGACGACTCGTACTTTCTGCAGCGCACGACACCCCGCCGCCCCCGCTCCGCCTGGTCGCAGGTGAACGTCGACAAGGCCGAGGCCCTGATCACGGCAGGCCGGATGCGCCCCCGTGGCCTGGCCGAGGTCGAGGCGGCGCGGGCGGACGGCCGCTGGGAGACGGCATACGCCTCGCAGAAGAACGCCACCGCACCACCGGATCTCGTCGAAGCCCTCGACGCGAACCCCGCAGCGCGGGTGTTCTACGACACGCTCGGCAAGTCCGACCAGTTCGCCCTGTACCTCGGTCTGGTCACCGCCCGCACCGAGAAGACGCGGCTGGCCCGCTTGGAGCGGATGGTGGCGTCGATGGCAGGGTCCGAGCGGCCATCATGATCGACCGCTCGGTCAACGCGCAGATCAAGGGCGTCAGGGCCCGCGGAGGCTTATAGGGAGCCCCAAGAAGGCGCTGCGGGAAATTCCCCCAAGCCCAATCACCCCGAAAGGCAATAAGGAAACACGATGACCAATTCTGGCGATTTCCCCAAGCCCACCCTTGTTCCGGTCAACGGCGTGGAACTCGAAGTCTTCGAAGCAGGACGAGAAAACAAGGGAAAGCCCATCGTGCTCTGCCACGGCTGGCCTGAGCACGCGTACTCCTGGCGTCATCTGATGCCCGTCCTCGCCGAAGCCGGCTACCA
>Ga0307515_10004011_pt1 | contig 30730 bp, 20 predicted proteins | sample 17_EM_MG_FD_194513 | JGI IMG/M metagenome (GOLD analysis project Ga0307515, IMG submission 194513) | Populus trichocarpa ectomycorrhiza microbial communities from riparian zone in the Pacific Northwest, United States - 17_EM | ecosystem: Host-associated > Plants > Roots > Unclassified | place...
ATGCAGTCTGAGACGCAAGCGGTGGATTGTGGGCGAGAGCGAGGTCAGACTGTGACGATCACGGCAATCTGATGTATCGTAAGGGTTCAAATATATACATATCCTCTCTGTCGATAGTCACCTAGAATGCCCCTGGACCTCGCTCCTTCAATCAAGGGCCATCACTAACTGGGTGAGAACTCGCTACTTCTGCACCACAACTATTTGGGAGCAGAAAGACCTTGCACAAGACATTATAAGGTAACATAATGTCAGCGACATTGTGAGCTGTAGGATGGGGATTAAATTAGGATTATTCATTGCCAGTCTAGCATTATTAGGTAGGTTATATAGACTCCATCCACTTTAGCTCAGTGTTCAGTTCAACCCCAACCAGCAGACCCCAGCCTCCGTCCATTCCCTCCCAGATTACCACATAGGTGTTTGCCTTGGCCTCAAGCCCAGCAATATGACCCAGCAGCTCTCCAAATCAAAATTATTGTTCATGTTCAATGGCATACCACACTCCTCCCCAGCTTAGGATAAATCGATGCTTGTAGTGACATCGCAGTGTCAGACTGCTGTGCCTGGCACTCTCAGAGGAACTGGTACCATCATGTACTGGCTGTAGCATAACATATGTTCCAGTTTTGTACTGACATTTCATTGACCATGATGCCTCAATACCCTGTGGTAAACCAAGAAAACCACACCATTATATTATGAGAAATACAATATTACTCTGTGGTTACAAATACTGGGTCAGAGAACTGGTGAAGAACCAGGCGAGAGCACCAGTGATCACCAGGTGGGGAGGTACTGGAACCAGGTGACAGACCCAGTCACCACCGGGTCCCATCAAGCAGAATTAGTCCTGGGTCTCTGACCCCAAGCTGGTAACCAGTCTGGTGGCCTGGTGCTACCAGTCATAAGAACCAGTGAACAGGTCTTGAATAGTGGTTTTGAACCAGTCAGGACGACTGGTGGTTCCACCCATGCATGCTTGAAAATAAAACAAATTGTATATAACAAATATAATACATGCTAATTATGCAACAGAAAGTGAAAGGAAAGTGAAAGGAGCCATGATATAGTATAGTACTGGCAAATCGACAAGAAGACAATTGATCTGGGTGTCTGTAATCAGTATAATGAGCAAAAAAAAAGTACTACTTAACAATGAAAAGAACTGCTATCCAATCAAACTTGGAAGGACAGTGCTTGTGAGGGAACCACCTGGGGGGATCAGGGTAGTACGTACCAAAGCCTCCAGACCTGCTTCAATCCCCATTCCTGAAGAGGTAAATGTAGGTTATCAAATTCAGGAAGAGGTCAAAGTGTCAGACTTACTGACAATGATTCAGTGGAGCACAACATTGCGGATCATGACTTACTGGCCAGTGGTGGGACAGGTCAAGGTACCTGGTGTGGGTGAGATAGTGTGCTCTCTTGCTGATCAAGAACTCACAGATATCAGTGATTTCCTCTGTGGAGCTTAAGGGCTGGTGAGCAGTGCATCGGGCTGGTCACCAACAGTGCATTGGGGACACATCGGGACTTACCAGTGTCGAGATTGTTGAAGGAAAATGAATTGTGAGACATTGGTGGTGGGATTGGTGAAGCAGATGAGGGGACGAGGAAGCGGTTGAGTTTAAGTTGCGTTTTTTAAAGTTCTGTCGCTTTGGACTTACAACACACCCACCTTGAGCCAAATAAACCTTGACCATTTCTACACCTCTTGCACCTGACAATCCACCTCAATCGACAGTGGCTGTCAGTGCTCCCCCAAAGAGACGTCAAGCATGCCCCAAAACAGGTGCGTACTGAGTCTTAGAGTATGTTTATTAGTGCTGATGTTGTTTCTATCCCCCCAGAACAACTCTGTCTAAGACTTCGAAATGACTCAAAAAGATGACATCATTGGCAAGGTATGCACTCATTCCTTTTTTTTCCAAGCAGATACACATTCCCTTCACTTTTTCACATTGTACATATCAGTAAGGTTGGTGACAGCCCAAAGGCCCCACCACAGCCACACCTGTCAACCTGTCAAAAAACCCAGCCTCAAGCCTTCAAATTCTGGGGTCCAGAATTTTTTTTTTGTATCTGTAGCTAGTTTCGTCTTTCAATAAATCATCAATAAAATCACCAATTATAATTCTATTTCAATGGTGCATTCTGGCCTCCGTTGTCGATCTAGCTAATTTTAAAACAATGCAAGATCAATACAAAGCAAGCAACACAAAGCAAGGTCACGTAATGATGAAATCAAATCCTGTGCTCCGGAGCATTGTAAACCCCCCAAAGGGCCATTCTCACCTAAAAAAACCCTTCAGCTGGGAAACAAAAATTTCTGTAATGGGGCCCAAATGAGGGTGGCAGGCATGATTTAGACGGAAGTAAACTATGTATTTTAATTATCTACATACTTTACATCTGTTTTTCTAACTACATGGCATGGGCTCAGGGAGGTATTCACCCACCTGTCAGAGTTGGTGGCTGTGGTGGGGCCTTTGGGCTGTCGCCAACCTTATCACTATGTATATAGACACTCTGCTTGCTATCCATAGAGAATGTGATTAATCCCTTATTTACATGTCAAGTACTGACCTTAGATAGTGTAATTAGCTCTTTTCCAATGGTGACAAGAAATTCTGTTTTCCATTATTTTTTAATACAGAAAAATACTTTATTATCAATTCGCTACAACCGTACATGCAAGGGATGTGACATCAATTCAAGGAATACAATTATATATTTTGAACTGTTCACCGGGGCTCTGAGCCAGTGATCAAACAGGTCCCTGACCCAGTGATACTCACCAGGCATCTGACACGATATCCACCAGGTCCCATGCCCAGTGTGCCCAGTGCTCGGGTCTGGGACCTGGTGTTTGTAACCACAGAGATAATTCGGGGTCACAAGGCTGGCAACTCCTGGTGGTCTTCTGTGTACATACGATGTCGAAGCATATTTGCATTGTGTTTCCAGGTGTATGGGCCAATGGGCTTAAGGAAAACATCACGTGGTCAAACCCAGTATATAGAAATGAAACCACTCATCACATGGCCTCAACTGTCTAATTGTATCACGACCTCCTCGAGCCCGTGTATCTTGGCCTTGAGAACATGCTCCACACTCTCTTGCACACTGTCGAGCCTGTGTTTACGAGGTTGAAGGATGATGGACAATATAATGGGGCTATGACTTTGACTACTTCAATGTATCTTCTCCTTGAATGATTTCTAGCATGTTTTACGGGACCTTTCATATTAATGGCGATCAATGCGTTCACTCTCTCCTTGAACCATTCGATTTCCACATAACATTCTTTTTATTCTATATAAATGTTGACTTTCAGTGCCTCGCAATCATAATGGAGACCGCAGTTGGGTAGTCTAATCGCCTAATATGAGGGTCAGAAATGAAGTACGTGTCGGAGGCGAGGTTCCCGAAAGTATGACTAACGGGCTGTGAGTAGTGAATCAACTATGGAGGTGTTAGATCTGGAGCACGGAAGGGGACTTGAGGGATATTCCCGAAAGTATCGCTAACGGGGCGGTGATGTCAACCAGGCAGGCAGGAAGAGTGAGGGACGCGAGGAAGTGCGAGACAGAATGGGCGTAGTGTTTGCCCAAGGTGATATTCTGACTGGAGTACCGCTATCGACAGTACATGCCTTATATACTACAGGCTTGTCGAAATAAAAGTCATAGCGGTACCGGCCTACTAGAAATAGCTGTCCGTCGAATACAAATAAAGTGGAAAGCCAAAGGATAAGAGTGTCAGCCAGAAATCCGACAACGAGGTACAATGTCAAGCAACAGAGGGCTAAGACCATCTACAGGATCGGGAACGGAGTAGGTATCAAGGGATGCGAGACGCTTGAGGTGTCTTGAGGTCTGGGCTCATCGACGAGCCGGCGGGATGGGTGCGGGATCTCCAAATCTTGCCAACGGGATGGAGTGCGGAGGGATCATCGGTGGACATGTGAAACGGAATGTAACAGGAGGATGGCGTAGAATTTCTACTTGAGTCTGATCAGAGAGGAGATCGAAGAATATAAGAATTTCAAGTTGAGAATCGCGTGTAAACTTGGAATAGTACTAATGATCGATAACACGTTGGAAACAATGGAAAGTATCGATGATTTTGAGAGGTTATTGACTCCTCAAGGAGATGAGCTGAGTCTCGAACGAACCATCACATCTCGAGTCTGATGTCTGATGTCCGATCAAAACTAGCTCGTCGTGAGCAGCAGCGGCGCCTTATCGAGGAGGAAGAGAACGTACGACTCGTACTCAATCCTCTGAAGCCAGTGTTTGGAGACGTGGACGAAGCGCAATTCGTTTGACAACTGTCACCGGCCATTCCTGGACGCCCAAGTTTCATGTTACATGTCGATTCAAGTGAAGGGCGGTCACCTCTCATTAGGGAAGAAAGGGCATCGCAGAGATCGACTGTCAAGCCCTTTTTAAGGGTTATTGGAGAACCACAGCCCACAAATTCCCAGTACGGAGTTAGTTGGAATCACCACCAGTCCGTTCATCGCTGACCGAGAGGGCGCAGCGGACATTGCTGCTGAGAAACAGAGTTATTCTCTGGAATTACAATTATTTACAGAAGTTGTGGTTGGTCTTCTGCAGGCTGCTTATATATCTTCGCATAGGCGGGTTCTCCTTGCTCCTCGCTCCATTACTTGACAGAATGGACGGAAAAGGCTTTGGACAAGGTTATTAAATTCGGGACTGGATTCTTGAAGGTCGGCAGGGAGGACTCAGCTTGAGTTGGGTGCTAGCTCTTTTTGCTTGGTGAAAGGTACCGCTGAGAAACGCAGGAATGTTACCTTGGCTACCGTCGGCATATGGGGACTCTTGTTTGTGTGTGATTGAATGATCCATCGCATGGTGGCGTGTCAGGAACACCACGGCCAAGGTAGCCGGTTGGGCCGGGCTAATCCGAAGTGGCGAAAATGTCAGGTCCACACGACTTGGATTTGTTCCTCGCTTGACTTCTCTCCATCTCTGCTGATAGCAGTGACGAACCGCCCATCGGCGCGATATTGGTCTATATCCGAACCATCCACGTCGTCGTCTCAGCCGGGGCTTGAGGACGACAACCCCATCGTCGAATCCGACCGCCTCGCAGAATCACCCACCACGCGCGTGGCTAAGTATGCTCCCCAAATTAGTGTTTTCGCGCGCCAGATCTTGACCGTTCCTTCTTCGGAGGGAGACCTTGGGCCTGTGCTACTCGAGGCCCGGGTTTGGGTGCCAATTTCCGGAAGGTAGTCTCAGCTTTGTTGTCGACAGTCGTAACCATATCAATGGAGGTATCACGAAGGCGTCGGGTATGAATGGTTGTTTGCGAGGGATGGGTCCACAAACAACCAGATCTGCTGGCCTATCCCAAAACCCGCCATCTAGTGCTCAGAGACACAACGTTCGCGCACAACGATTGTAAGAAACATTTGCAACTTATTCGTATTTCCATCTGATTGCTGGTGAGGCACAACGGCCCTGCCTTTGTGCTCCAAGGTCGCACCAATCCCACATTGCACGTGGCGCCCCAAAGTGATCGAATGAACATGACAGCTCAAGGTCCCAGGAAAGAGAACCTGTGAGCACCCTCGATGGCTAGATGATGCCGCGTGCTTTCCCACTGATGAAGAACCTAAGCCTGTATCTAGACCGTGCGGCGCTTCACCTCAATTCACATCCACCCCGCTCATTTTGGCTACCATACAGAAATTACATTGCAAGACGTTCTAAATCAGGAGTATACGCTGAGGTTGTTTGTAGAAAATGTGGAGAAAGAATTACAAAAGAAAGACAACCACACCTGGACACTAGCACAACGCCAGTACGTCCTTTATTTCCTCCATACGTACACTCACCAATGGGTGTGCATGTATAGAGATGTTTCTCCAACCACCCAGATCCGCGCTGAGGTCCGAATGAAGATCGGCCATTCAGTTTGGACAAAGTACCGAGAGGCGAACAAAGTCATCGACCTTGATGGACTCTTCAGTGATTACTGGAGCTCCAACAACCACGATTTCACCGTCCTGAGTTAGTCGTCATCACCGACCATTCCTCGAATTTCTTCTGATCGAGAAGGACAGAGGCGATTGTCATTGGAAATCGTAGCGGATTTCTAGAATTACTCTTCTCCGCAAATAATACCGTTCGTACCTTCTCCATAGCCCATTCCTGCCAGTAGATGACGTCCGTGAAGGTGGAAGTCCTACGCTCGTCGCTCCATGAACTCGAGGGGTTGCTTAAGGAATACCCCCCTCCACTGATGAGCGGATCGATAGAGAAGTCCGTGGACACGGCGATTAAATATGCCGCTGTCTTCGCAGAGGTCAGTCCTCCCACATCCACATAGAATGAGCAAGGACTTGACACCTGTTAGTTGAACTCAATTGCAAAGGTGGTCATTGGTGTTGCCAGGGTAACGTTTGAGGTTTGTGCTCGCTATTGGCATATCGAAGGCAGAAGTAACGCTTGACGGTTTAGCTCTTGAAGGAACAAAACAAGTATGATCAGATGGCCTCGGGTCTTTGCGATCGGGTGCAGCGGGTTCTGCCTTTGGTAGAGCAGGTTGCAGATGAAATCGTCGCCGATCCTGATGAGACAAAAGTCTTGAAGGAGCTCATCCCTCGAATGTTTGAAGTAATGTACAGGGTCGCGAAATTATCATGTAACTATGTCAAACGTGGTGGGTGGTCATCCCCTCGGTTTGACAAATTACTGATGATCGCAGCGAGGAAGATCGATAGTCCCGCGTACCCGGAGATGATCGAAGAAATGGACAGAGAGTTAACCGAGGTGGTCGAAGACTTTGACCGTGCTATGAATTTTGAGGCACTCCGCCTAGCTAGTGATACCAGTAAGCGCTCATTTTCAATCTGTCGATAGTTGATCCTCAGGGGTTTGGTTTAGACCGAGCAGAGCGAGTAAAGCAGGAGCAAGAATTGTTGTTTAGGCGTCTTGAGCCTGTCAAGTCCGGCTATCGCCTCGACCTCTGCTGTATGGATGGCACCCGTCAATCTCTCCTCAATCAAATCACGGAATGGGTAGCCAATAAATCGGATCAAGGGGGTGTTCTCCACAGGAATATATACTGGATCTTCGGTTCACCCGGAATCGGAAAAACGTCGTTAGCCCATTCGATCTGTGCAGCACTTCATGATCTGAACCAACTTGCTGGAGGCTTTTTCTGCTGGAGGGACCACCCGGATTTGAGCGAGCCCACGAACATCCTCCCGACTCTCATCCACAAACTCGCCATAATCTTCCCCCCTTTTCGTACCATTGTAGCGAAACACCTTCGCAAAGACCCAAACCTCACTCCAGAGTCGATGAAAGGCGCTCTCTTCCTTGACTTCATCCGCTCTCTTCCTCGCCCCCCGGAGCACACCCTCGTCTTTGTCATTGATGCACTTGACGAGTGTGGCAATCATCAAAATCGCCAAGGTGTCCTGAAGGCCCTGACCGAAGCAACCGCACTGGCTCCGTGGCTCAAGATTATCATCACCAGTAGACCCGAAGCCGATATCAAACGCTTCTTTCGTGGTCTCACCAGCTCGTCGTATTCATCGTATGATCTAGTTACCGATCAGGAAGCTAGTGGTGATTTGCGAGCCTTCGCCCGAAGCCAGTTCGCCTTGGTGGCCTCGCATTCGCGTATCCGCACGGCTTGGCCAGAAGAACCGGATTTCAACGAGCTCATCACTCGCGCGAACGGTCTTTTCATCTTCATCAAGACCCTTATTCTCGCGCTGGAGAAATGTGAGGACGCCGAAGAGTTTTTGAAGGAAGCACTGCAAGGCTCAGCCGGTACTGGCTTGGAGGCTCTATATGGTCTCTATTCGAGTATCCTGAAACCGCACAGCAACATTCGTGGGTTTTGGCAGATGATTGTAGTGATTACAACGGCTCAATACCGCCCACTGTGCGCAGAGACGATTGCAAAGCTGACGGGAGTAAAACCCAATCTAGTCGAAAAGTGGGTGGGTACCCTCAGCTCTTTGCTATATCGAGACGGATGGGCCAATGAAGCAATTCGTGTCCGACATTTGTCAATTTCTGAATTCTTTCTCAGCGGTTGCGGCGAATATCAAGTCAACTTGCGAGAGGCGCACGCGCAGCAGAGTATCGCTTGCCTCGAAATGATGGTACAAGAGCTCCGTTTCAATCCCTGCAATCTCGAAGATTCCCGATTCGCCGATGCAGACGATCTCCCATCCGGAGTGAAACAGAACCTTTCCGATCCCTTGCAGTATAGCTGGCTTCACTGGATGGACCACCTTTGCTCCTCGGCTACCCGCGATGAGCGCCTATTGGTGTCGGGAAGCTTGGAGAACTTCACTGGGGATGTTGTTACGATCCTGTCGTCATCGGGCGGCCAACAAGAAACTGCCACGCTGCCACTGGCATCCTCAAGCAACCGTTCCGGCACGCACGGTGAAGTCCTTTAGCCACCGCGCCTCAGGTACACGCGATGCCCGTGTCTCCGCCACTGTACCCACCGCCCAATGCTTCTATCACCTCCCTGTTCACATTCGTTCCGCCCGACCACGATGCGGTTACGGGCCCTTTACCATACTTAGTTAGCACCTTCTAGACAGTTGCATATACCGATTGGTGTTCTCAGATTACTGCGCCACTCCGTTCCCAGAGCATGTACTTTGTGTATAAGTTTCTGCCTTGTAGCCTACGTTCTCTAATCTGATTCTCACCTTGCTCTCGTGTCCATTCTTGTTCCCAGTTCTGTTCCCTTCTTCAGTCATATCAGGAGGGAAAGCTCCGTTCTGCCACTCATCCGGTGACTGGTCCTGATTAATTTGGGTTGCAGTGCTGAGCATTATGGGGATGGCCCCAATTGACGCTCAAAGCCTTCGAAGGTTGCTATCCTGGACCAGTTTGCATTCCAGGCTGATTCGAATTGGCTGTGGGGTGCGGATTCAGCGCTTCTTGAGAGAATTCAGGATACTCGTCATTTCCTGATCACTTTTCGCACCCATCTCCATCAGCGCTCCACACATCTACATTTCAACGTGACCATAGGCCGGTAACACTTGAAGGGACTCGGAGGAATCTTCCCGAAAGTTTCGCTAACGGGGCGGTGTTGTCAATCGGGCAGGAAGAATTAATAGGGGACGCGAGGAAGGGAGAGGCAGATCAGAACGGGTGAAGTGCTTTCCCAAGGTGATATTCTGACAGAGTTCTGCTATGGATAGTACATGTGCTATAGTGAAATAGGAGGCATAGCAGTGCCGGACTATGATATTGCATCGGGGGGATCAGGCGAGAAGCCATCAGTGATGGAGCGTGTGAGGTAAGCCGCCGGACTGAGTGTGAGGTGATCAGTTGATGCCAGCGAATTGGAGCGCGGGGTAATCAATTGGGTCAGGCCCGGTGGTCGGATGTAACAATTCCTACCATCAGCCACCTTTATCAAGGACCTTCAGCAGAGAATTTACTAGTGCCATCAAGGCACAAGCTCTCAACAATGACCTCATATCGCAATGACCCCATATCAGAAGCACAGAGCAGAATGTCGGAAAGGGGCAATTCTGGATGGTTCAGGTTTCGCACTCCAGTTTACCAGATGGATGGTTATATAAAAGCCTCAGGATAGGACTTGTATCCTTATGTATCGCAATAAGACAACGCAACGCAGTGAGGTGAAGCTATGCATTTTTGAGCATTTTTGAGCGGAACATATAGGTAACTAAAATGATTTGGGGAGGCTTCGGACTCCTCAATGAGACTAGCTAAGTCTAGAACCGTCGAGTCTAGCTCCTCTTGAGCGGCGGATGTAACTCCCCATCATGCTTATTTGAATAGGCAGCTTCGAGGAAAAAGAGAACATAAGAGTCAGTCCTCTGAATGGAGACGGTGGCAGAAGGGCAATTCGTTTGACAGGTGTAATCGGCCATTTCGGAGAAGCAGGACAAGGATCAACACGACCCCACGTTGCTGCCGGACGTCCAAGTCGCCACAAGGGATCAATATGGCGACTTCACAAGCAAAGAAAGAGAGCCTGTGAATACCCTCGACGACTCATGCGGCAGATCGCTGATCATACTCCCAGCCTCTATCTTTTTTTTTTTTTTTTTTTTTTTTTTTGTGGGTCAGGGAGGTCGCTCTGCGACCGACACTCCGAAGAGGGACGGTGCCCCATCACCCGGCACGACCTGTTCTCTAGAACTCTCCCTACCATCACCCGCAGGAATCTGGTTTAAGACCCCGTCGCCTGTTGGAGGCGCCAATACGCCTCACCGCACTGTGTGAGGTCTCAGAGGCCGGGAGTGTGGGGGTCGCCTGCAGTTTTAGTGCTGAGGAATACCCACTAAACCTGCGGGGGGCCTCCTGTCCGACATAGGCAAGGTAGCTCCTGTTCACGGGTGAACAGGGGCGCCGTACCGGACCGCCCTCTACGTGTTTCAAGTCCCCCCTGGACCCCCTTCGCCAACCCACCAGGGCGAGCTCCGGGAGACACTATCTCACCCCTTACGGCAGGGAGTAATACCCGCCACCAGAGGGGGCGAGAAGGGTTGTCAGGACCAGTGGGCTCGTATCTCGTCCGGCACTCGCGTGTGCCATTTCAATCGAACGCGCCATCCGTAAGCGTTCGCAGTATCGCCTCCCTACGACTCAGCTGTCCTTGACCCATGGAGTTACCGGCGGGAGAAACAACCGCTTTGACCGCCGCCTCGGATGACCAGGCTCGGGCCTGCCCGGGATCTCCAGTCACCAGAGCGGGCTTCGGCCTACATTCGTCAGGAGCCGCGGCAGGTAGACTTCCCAGAGCGCCGTCCAAAGCTCCTGTCAAAAGTCGCGGGACGAACAAAAAGGAGCCGTCGTGGATCTCTTTCATGCGCCACCGCCAGAGCAACCAGAAGTAAGTGCCAATGAGCCACTCCCTTGCCGGCCTGGACAAAGAGAGGGACTTCCCGGGGTTCTTGAGCGTCCTCGAGGGCTTGACCGCATTCCGCTCCACCCTCTTCAAGGCAAGCAGGGGGTACCAAGGGGAAGGGTGCCAATCGTCCGGGCGAAGGGAACGGCAGAAGACGGGGGGAGATACCTTCGCTAGGTGCGCCAAAAGTACCGCCTGAAGCGGGGTGACATCATATCTATAACACCCCAGGAAGATGTGGTCCAAGGACATGGTGGCTCCGCAGCGACACCTCCGCCCTTGGTCCGATTTTCCATGGTAATTGACACCAAGAACCTGCGTGCCATTCATCTCCCGCCATAGTACCTCCCGCAGCTGCTCAGGGATGTTTATCCTCCATATGTTCGAGATATACAGACCCGGGTCCAAAACTAAACCAAACAGGCCACCCATGGCCACCACCCACCTGTCCGAGAAACAGGTAAAGCGCAGAGTGACCGTGGGGGGGGGCACTACATGTCGGACTACCAACTTTGTGAGGAAATCCAAAGGCTGATGTGCCAGGACCGGGGCGGTATCCACCCACCCGGCAGGCGCAGTGAGCAGACCCAGATTCATCCGTCTGCCATGTACGCGGCCTTGGTTCGCCAGGAAATCGGCCAAGTTATTATGCACATCGTTGGCGTGCACCTTGGCCTTGACGAAGGCCAGACGCCCTGACCTATCCCTAAGAAGGTAGAGGGCGTACTGAAGCAGGCCGGCAGGGACGCCCACGGACAGATGCCTGAGGGAGTCCCCCCAGCCATCCCTCTCCATTGCTAGCAAACCGCCCTTAACCAGCCCGAGCACAAAAGATGAATCAGTATGTATCACCAGGTGGGCATCCCGCCAAGCTAAAAGGCAGAGGACAACCGCAGCGACCTCCGCCACGTTGTTAGAGAGAGCAAGTCCAAAGAGGGACACCTCATCCTGAAGACCCAAATCAGTCGCCCAGGCAGCCCCCGCGGTGCAAGTTTCCAGGCCATTGTTCAGCGCTGAACCATCCGTCCAGACATGAATATCATCAGTGAGGATAATCCCTGAACCGTCGCGAACCACCCCCGCGGGGGGGGTCGTATAAGGCCGAGCCGACAACTGACCCCTATACGAATCGCCCTGCGCCGGCAAAATTGGAGGAGGGACCGGCTGCCCCCCGACACGAGCACTGCGGCGCGTCACAGGTGCCTCCCCAAGGAGCCGTGCCCGGGCCTTAGTAGCAACCCGGACTTGTACCGCAGTGGTCAACAAAGAACTACCCGTAAAAACCCTCACACACCCCAATGGGCCGTTCATCGTGGGCCAGACCAGGACGGAGTCACTGGGGGGGAACGAGCAGTGCACGCGGCTGGGGGACCACGCCGAGGAAGACAACCTCTCCCGCACCATACGTAGAACCCGAAGGCCTTCCTTGTGGTTGGTCGCAGCGACCGGGGGCGAAAACACGTCACCCATGTTCCTGATGCCCAACCCCCGAAGTATGGACATCTTCTTCGTGACGAACGCATTCTTAGGGATTGCGGGGTGGAAGACCGCAGGGGCCTTACGTCTTGCCTCCAGAGAGGGAGCCGCACAGACAAGATCCAAGCCCACCTGCTGAGCAGACAAAAAGGCCTGCCTAACCCTGTCCTGCAGGAGGGACGGCTTAACATGAGCGTTCTGCACAAAGGGATTCAGCCCGGACGTGTCCGAGGAGGCGCTGGAGAAGGACGCCAGCTTGATATCCTTCCAGGTCCACTGTTTCCAGGGCACCAACTGGGGGCCCGTAATGAGCTCACTAATGAATTTCAGATCACAAGCCTTCTTCCTGCTCCGAAGAGAGGGGCAGTTCAGCCCCCCCTCCGCCAGGGGCACTTCCAGCGTCCTGTATGCCATGTCCGAGAAACTCCCCCTCACGAACCTCTGTACCTTATTGCTAATCCGGTCTAGGAAACGCCCCGGGATACCGTTGCCGTCCAAGAGAAAGTGACATCTAGAAAGCATCAGCGCCTTGGCTAAAGCAGCACGATTAAGCACGGACGCGCCAATAGCGCGCCACTGCCGAATAATACGACTGATATGAGCATCAATCTGTGCCCACCTATGAGCAGCGTGATCGTGGCTGTCGATCCAGACACCCAGTATCCTCAGAGGGCTCCCAGGGGGGAGTATGTAGGCCCCTGGCAACGTAGACCCGGACAAGCTCTGCTCCGCAAAACACTTTACGCGGAAGCCAGGAGGGCCCACCGGTTTGACATCGGTCTTCTCCCGATTGAACCTCGACCCAATCGCATAAGAAGCCTCAACTAGGCACGTGTTGACGTCGTCCACCGAATCGTCGCGAGACAAGAACAGGTTGATGTCATCTGCGTAAAGCATGACCTTTACTGGAGGCAAACCATACAGCGATATCCCACCGACAGTTCGCCTGAGCCTCATCGCCAGAGGCTCAATGGAAAAGTTGAAAAGAAGGCAGGACAGGGGGTCTCCCTGCCGCACCCCTCGTCGAAGTTTGAACCAACCGCTATACCCACTATTAACGCGGATTCTTGATCTGCACCCGGATGCGATGTCCCTGATCAGGGCCACCAGCTCCCCGGGCACGCGAAGGGCGCATAGAACTCTCAGAAGCCAGGCCTGGTCCACCCTGTCATACGCTTTGGCCTGATCCAGGCTAACTATGTAACCCGGGCTACCACTGGCATCGCTGAGGTGCGCCACCTCCGAAGCCAGCCTAGTGTGCTCCTTCATCAACCTCCCAGGAACAAACCCTTTCTGGTCCTCGTGTAGCTTGGCCACGGCCCAGGGCGCCAACCTTGCATTCACGAGATTAGTATACATCTTGCAATCGGTGTTCATGGAGGAAATCGGACGATAGTTCAAGACCAAAGTCGGGTCGCCCTTCTTAAAGAAGAGGCTCACATTGGCGTCCTTGAAGCCCAACCTACCCGTGCCCCGGGCCCGAAGATCACAGGTCAATTCCAATAATACACTCCAAAAGACCGGCGGAGGCGAAGACTCCTTCTGCAAGGAGTCCAGGAGAGACGCCAGCCTCTTCCAGAAGTCATATGGTATACCGTCAGGCCCCGGTGCCGTGTTCGGCATCTTCTTCTTCAAGGCATAGGCCTCCTCCCCCGAGAAAGGCCCTAAAGATACCTCGGTGGGGTCAGGGCGAGTACCGTACTCTTCCCGCAACTCCTGGAGCAGAAGCTGCTGGGAGGCCAGCCTGTCCGCAGGCAGGGGCTCCGGCGTATGAAGACCCTCGAAGTATTCCCTCGCCACGGAAGCCATCCCGCGCAGGTCCGTGTGAGCGTGCTGTTCCGAAGGCCGGCGCAGGCCCTCCACCGAGACAGAGGCTCTGCTGCCTCGCTCGTCGAGCTCCTTGTTAGAAGACTGCTTAAACCAATCGGACGTGCGATTCTTGGCCATGTGTGCAGCTTTCCGTTTCGCCGCAGCGCCGAGGGCCTGCTGCCTTTGGTCCAAGATGTCCGCTACCGATAACCTGGGCTTGCCCATGGGCCGCGCCTCCATTCCCGCCAAGGCAGGTGAGGGGCCACCATGGCTGCCAGAGGAGGCGTAAACTGGAACCTGCCACGGGGATGTAGCATCAGGCACAAAGCTCGGCCGCGGCCTTCGGGGGCGAACCCCCCTTGACGAGACCGCTTCAGGCCATTCGTGGGCCGCGCCACCCCTGGTCCGTGGCACAGGCTCAGACTGCACACGAGCCGCTGCGCGACGCATGGCTGCTGTTGCTTCGGAGGGCGACAAAGCTTCTTCCTTCAGAGCCCGCCTCCAGTCCTTCTTACTCGCCTTCCGCACTGCCCTGGATGTAGCCAAGCCGGCGCTCAGCACATCCCTTTTAAAAGCGGTCCATCTCTCCAGAGTCATCGGTCCGTCCTCAGTGGACTGCGACCAGGACGTCAGCACCTTCGGCCAGAATGTGTGGGACCTGGTGAGTAGGTCCAGGGAGGGAAGGCGGGGCGCAGGGACCGCCTTCTCAACGCACGGCCGTAGGCGAGTTATGTCTGCCATGATCATCCTGTGATCGGACCAGTTAGTGTCGACGGGAATGGGCTTACACGCGGACCATCCTTCAGTAGGCACATATATGCGGTCAATCCTCGAATAGGACATTCCGTCCTGGGTTGTCCCACTCCAGGACCACAATCTAGGAGAGGCTCTGTCACCTGCAGCATCAGCGAATTTACAGAGCGCCCTGATATCGTTGAAGATCCCGACGAGGGGCGCGGCCCTGACATGAGATTCCCGGACTGGGAATCGGTCACCGGAGAACTCCACAAAGTTCCAATCCCCCACAGCCAAACACCCCTCCCAGGACATACCTGGGCCGGAGGCAATGAAGAGCCTCAATTTCATCCGGAGGAGACCAAGGAACTCTCTGAGAGAAGCAAACCCCCGTGAAGTATTACCGTACACGCCCAGGAGCCAGAACTCCTCCCTACTCTGATTGTGTGCCACTTTAGTGATCATAGCGTACCCAGGCACAAGGTCTTCGTGAGCAACGGCCTTCCAGCTAGACTTAGCACTCGTGATTAGCGCAATACCGGCCTTCGAGGCCATTCCTGACTGCCCGAGAACTCGAACGGACGGGGAAGTAACCAGAGTCTCCTCGTGAGTCTCTGTCAGCAGGAGGAGGTCCAGACCCTCCAGCAACAGGAGCCGTTCCGCAAAGGGCAGCTTCCGCTGCGCTTGATCAGATCTCTTGAGCTGGCCACACATGTTCCACGTGGCGATCCTAAAAGTCCTACTCTGCAGAATAATTTCAGGAGTAGGTGACCTGGCACTAGGCGTGGGCCCCAAGCCATCTGGAGGCGCCCCCGCGCAACTGGTAGGCCCAGGGCGCGAGCCTGCCGTCGAGAGGGGACGCGGATTACCTTTGGTTCTGCCGACACTCCGTTGCGACGCCGGCAGGGGGGGGATTTCGCATGATTGGCTGTTTGAGACACCGATGGCCCCCACGCCCATCGGGGGGGTACCCGCTGTCCCCCCGCTGTCGCCGTCAGCCCCTCGGCCCTGAGCCGGGTAGCCAACAGCCTGTGCGGGACGTCGGGATGTTGCGAGCTTGATGTCCATGGTGGCTAATAGGGGGATTGCCCCGGAAGTGACCTGTGAAGAAACAAATCTATAGAGGGAGCGCGCCGGGGGGCAGCTGACCACACTCCCTGTCGGGTGATACACCACTAGCTAAAGTTAGATGAGAGAGGGCAAACCGAAACCGGTAAAAAAAAAAATCAAACACATAGACCAAACCCGCCGCTCCAGAGTCACTATGAAGCTGAGACCAAAAGGCATTACAGACCTAGAAACCAAAGGCATTACAGAACTAGAAACCAGAAATCATTCATCCTCTACCTCTTCTTCAGCCATGAGCGCGCGTTCCGCATCGATCTGAGCCTCAATATCTTCACCTTTCTTCGCGAGCCGCGCGGCCGTAAGCACTGCCTTCTTCTTCTTCTCCTGGGCTGCTCTCGCCTGCGCTCGAGTTTGCTTAGGCTTGATGACCTTGGCGGTCGCTTTCCCGGTCGCTTTGGAGAACATTGGGTGCAGATCTCTTCCTTTCGCCGCTGGGATGACGCTCGAGTAGGCACTCTTGGCATCCGCAGCACTGATCCTAGATCCAGTGGGACTGTTCGTGCCAGCCCTGATCTTCATGTTGGTAACAGACCATGCCGAAAGGTGGAGGTTGCGATCATTCCATAGCTTTCTGCGAACCACTGCGAAGGCCAGGAAGAGGGGGGCCATGGCAAAGCCTAAGGTAGAAGAGCCAGAGACTCGGATGGCGAGCCATGCGGCCGCAGGGGGGGAGATGTACCCGTCCGAAAGTAGAACCTGCAGTATCGTGGTAGTTGCGTCTCTGGGGTCATCCTCCCCACAGGGAATAGCGGGCCCCGCGATCGCCTCAATCCTAGCGAAATCCGGCTGCGACCTCAGCGTCTTGACCGCCTTAATGTACCCCGCTTCATCCGTGCTTCGAGCTCCCAGCGCCCGGACGTATTCCACAAACTTGGGCGTGATCTCCCTTGTAGCAACCGATACACCAGCCAGCACACCCCACATTGGGGCGACATCCGGGTAGTCGGCGACGCGGTGACTTCGTACAGACACGGCTATCTGCCACCATTGCCACTCGTACGCCTCTGTCGCGGGGTCGTCGTATATGAAGTCGGGGGCCAGTGCCTCCACGTCCATCACACCTCTACTCCTAACCGCTTTAAAATCCCTCCATTCCTCTGTGTGCTCGTATTCCTTGGTCAACCAGTAGAAGGAGAGTAGGAAGTCTCCCTTGCAGAGTCTGACGGCACCTTCTATCTCCTTAAGTGGCGCTCCCGGAAAAGCCCCAATCAGGACTTTCTTTGCCTGTGTTACGTCGGCCACGGACTGCATCCAGGCGGACGCTGCCGATAGATCGCCCTTCGTCTTGTCTAAGATCAGCGTGAATGTCTCACTACTGACCGAAGGGAATAGGCCCGCCAAGTGGGCCAGGCTCTGGGACAGTGAAGGGTCGTCATACGTGTCCGTCGGGCGCTGCACAATGTAAGGGGGCTCCTGAGTGGGCGGGGCGGAGACGGGAAGCGACTGAGCGTCGGGTTCCGAGACAGGGTCGGGAGAGGTTGGCGCTCTTGCCACTCGCGTGGGCAGAAGCTCACTGGGGAGGACGCCCGCAGCCCTGATCAAAGCGTCTCCCTGCAGGGGCCTAATGTGCGCGAAGAGGATGTCATCTATTTCGTCGCCGTTCCCGACCAGAGGGTTCCGCAATACTGGAGCGTCCAAGGAGGGCAGGGGAACCCCCGCCTCTATATCCATCAGATCCTCAGCCAAGGTACGACCCATAGCCATGGAAGAGAGAGCCTGGTTGGCTGCAGAGTCTCGTGGAAACGGAACGACGACCGCAGGGGGCGAAGGGCTGAGGAACAGCGGCTCCGTAGACTCCACAGGGGCCTCAGGGGGAGAACTTCGCCGGGGAACGGGGGCAATAGCGGGCGCCGGCTCTGGTGCCACGTCGATTAGGCTGTCTGGCCAAGTGTACGTAGTGGACTGCGAGGGCCGGATTGGTTGGGGCGCGGGCGCATAATATTTGGCCATGTCATGCGAGTGGTCTTCAATGGGGACTCCTAGTGGGACTCGAGACTCAGCAGGTGGCGCAACCGGGACAGGCGCCGGGGCGAGAGCCGTGGCAGGAGCCCCGAGGGTTACTTGGATCGCGCCTACAGAAGGAGCAGACGCTGGGGCGGGGGTGGGCGTAGGCGTAGCGCTAACATGTGACTGAGAGTGTGTGAAGGCTCCCAACACAGCTGGAGTTTCGTAGCGCGCGCCACCAGTTGGCCCGCCAGGGGCCGGCAGCACTGTAAATGAGGTCAGACTGGCAGCCTCCCAGGGAGCGCCATGGACATACACGTAGTAGGCACAGCGGCCAAAGGTGTGCCAAGGCGCACTGCGCCTTGGGCAAGGGGAGGGCCTGTGTGAACGGGGTCTAGACCAGCTCTCGTTAGAGCGGTATGGCTATAACGGGGTAAAAGGCTTACTGCCGGGGGGGCTAGTAGAGTAACCAGAGGGGGGACGAGTGAATTCGTCAACCAAGACTTCGTTGGGCACGTCCACTGGCAAGTGCCCATCCCTCCGAAGGGAGAAAAGGACGGGGTGGATTGACCCGCCGAAGAATTTGCACACCAAGAGGATCAACATCCTGGTAAGGCCCACTTTCGGGTCGGCATTACCCAGCAGACGCCCGCACAGGAAATTCGAGAGGGCAGTGATGCGCCCCGGCTCCACCTGTTCCAAGACACTTTCGTCATCAGATTCCTCCATATCCACATCCTTATCTGGATCTTCCTCCTCCACCACAGACAGAGCGGGGGGTGCAGCCATTTGTCCAGGGAGGCGGGCGTGACGAGGCGCTGCGGCGCTCTTGACCGAGGGAGAGGGGGGCACCTTAATAGGGAGCTGCCACGCAGCCTTCTCGAGGTCCAGGACCCGCTCCCCAGCCTTCTTGCTCAGGACTAAACTTCTGGCCGGCATGCTGATAATGGAAAGCCCTCCCAACTTCATGAAAGGCAGGGGACATTCCGCTGTAAAGTGATCTGAAGAGTAGCAGCCTTGGCACGCATACGGGCGCCTGGCAGACCACGTCGGCTCAAAGTTGAGGAGCGGGGAGGTGTCCGGCACCGAACCATGCTTGTGGCCGAACTCCATCGACCAAGGCCAGTACACATCTTCGGACTCGAGGGTGAACGTACCCCTGAACTTGGAGGTGGCGCCCCCTCTCCTGACACCCAAGACTCGCCATCCTAAGCGGACGTCACCGGTCTCAAACTCCAACAGCCGCTTGCGCACTTGGAGGAATATCGAAGTCTCGTCAGCTATGGACCCCTTGACGACCCATTCCAAGTCCCTGGCCCTGCTCATGGGGGCGAACCGCCGGATAACATAAACCGCGTTGGTTTCCGCCAGCCTGATGAGGTCAAAGGCTTGAGCTTCCGACTCGCCTTTAGACCCAGAGGGTACCGTGCAAAGCATCCAGTCCTGCCGAGGGCTCATACGCTCAAAGTGGACCTCACATTGCCACCGTTGAGCAAGTTTACTCCGGAGCAGCGACAGCTTAGGGTCCTTGAACATGGGCCCCAGCTGTGCGACTCTAGCGAACATAAAGTGATATCCCGGCTTGTCGTAGATCGTTTCAAATTCCGACCAGGACCAGCTCTTGACGGGCTCCAGGGGGTCTTCGTACCGGTTGTTCCATCGGGCCCCTCCTCTAGGGGCAAGCTTAGCGAGTTCCTCGCAGGAATACAGCTCCAGCGACCGAGGGAGGTAGAGCTTGGAGTCTACCTGGTCTCGCATGACCGGCTTCAAACTGGCTAGTGGTGCTTTTCCGGTAACCACCGGAAAAAGAGGGGCGGTGCGGACGGCGTGATCTTGATAGTTAGTCTCCGGCCAAAGCTCCGCGTAGGAGGGCTTAGGAGCGACCTGGGGGGCCTCAGGGGCAGCGACCGAAGGGGCGCCCAAAGGCTCCGTGTCTGCAGGCTCTTCTGCGCCGTCCATTCTATCCACAAGCGTCTCTTGCTCCGCTATCCTCGCCTCCAAGACGCGCCGCTGGGATTCCAACGCAGGAAGGTCTGCGCCCGGCAGAGGCTCCGCTAAGTTGTGATCCAGCGCCTTGAGCTCCTCAAGCATTCCAGTAAGCGCATTAGAGGCCTCGGCCAGTGCAGTCTCCCGCTGCTGCTCCTCATCCTGTTGAGCCGCGGCAGCAGCTTGCACTTTCTCCAGAAGGGAGTCGAACTCCACTTTCAGCTCGGGGGCGAATGCCTTCCTGTCGAAGTCACTTTGTTTCTTAGCCTTGTTCAAGAATAGCACAAGCTCGGACCAGGCTGGCTTAGTCAAGGCTGCTGGGTACTCATCCAAAATCGCACGGAAGCCATTCATGGCATCATCTAGCGGGTCCGAGATGGCCGCCCTCCATTTAGCGACCGGGGAAGAAGGCCGCCTGGCCTGCGGGTCCGTAGAGTAGGGCGCGAAAGGCACAAACTTATTCTTGCCTTTGCCCTTCCCTCTGCCCTTCTTATGCTGGAAGCCTGGGGGCCCACTGTCATACCTAGTGTTATCTCGCAGTAGAGTCTCTTGTGGCGGTAGGGGCGCCCGCGGGGGCGGGGGCCCATATTGGCCGCCCGCTGGAGCCTGAGGGGCACGGAAGGCTGGGCGAGAACGGAGGAGGTCGGGGGACATAGGTCTACCCCAAGACGCGTTAGCACCCCAGGGAGCCTTAGCGCCAGACGGGCCGGCCTTGGGCAACTGGGCACCTACGACGTAGTGGCCAGGGGCCGAGAGGGGAACCAAGGCCTCTCGGACCCAGGAGGTGACCACATGATAAAGGCCAGGACGCTGGAGGATGAGGAAGACGTATCGTTGTTCGATCAGTGGGGAGTTCCTGAGCGCGAAGACCGTGGGGTAGTAACCCAGGACTCGGACCGCTTCATGAACATTACACTCCCGCACGGCGGCTAGGTAGCAGAGGCCAGGGAGGAAACCCCAAGGGTGGAAAGAAGGCTGCCACGTAGGGGCAGTGGGCATTTCGTGCAACTGCGGAATGGCTGGGACCGGGCCAGACGTCGGCAAGAGCTCTACGCCGTCGAGAGGGCAGGGAGTGGCGAGCTGGGGGGGGGCCCGGATGGTAGAGCGGCGCTTCCGGGACCGCTTGAGGGGCATTTGGACGCACTTGGTGGGCGATGCGGGCCCGAAGAGACATTCATCAATAATGAGAACCGCCTCTGCCGCGTCAACAATACGCGCGCGCTGGGCAGGGGTCGTCATATCGTGTGTTGTACGTAAGTCACTTGTAAACCTCTGGAAAAATCAATCTAAAAAGAGAAGAGGAGAAACCTCGGGGTCAGCAAAAAATTCCAACTACTCTAAAGAGCAGGAGAGAGGAACGATCTCGCTCTGACTCGTCGCCGGCCAGAAAATCAGATACCAACGGGAGTTTTTAGTGTGGATACCGCCACAGTGCAAGGAGGATTGGTAACGCAGGTACCGCCTGCGGGCGCTTTTGTTACCGGCAGATCCAGAGGACCGATCACGGAGTTGGGAGCTTCCACGCCATCTCACTGGGTATGGGCCCAGGCGGCTAACAGCCCCGGCCATTCGGGGAGGCAGCTGTTAATCATTCCCTGACAACTCCAAGGAGCTGGAAAGGGCGGGCTCAGCATCTCCATCCGTGGGGGTCCCGAAGAACCGTACCACTAAAGCCATCTGTTAAACCGCTGGCTAGGATTCAAGTGGAGCGTGGCCACTAGCTTTTATTCTCGTGTTTGACCATCACGCGGACGTGAGCGCAGTTCTCAACGCCCAGAGCCCCTGAACCTCCCCGGAGGGGGTCGCAAAGGGCCAAGGGCCGGAAGAAGACCCTTGTATCCCGTTTTTTAAGTGGAGGGCCACCTAGCCATTTCTCAGTTATTACTGGTAGATGCAACACCAAGTGCGGTTTAGAATGAGTGTATCGCGCCAGCACTCTGTAGGGAAGGACTCCCAAGCCGGGTGGGACCCGCCCCCTTGTGCAACAAGCTCAGAGGCTCCCCCATGGAGGCCCAGCGCCTGGGCTCCACTCATCCCGCAGCGATTGCTATTAGAACGCCCCCGCACGCGCCGCGCCTCTCCACAGGCCGCAGCACCCAGGGGCCCGCATGCCGGGGGGGTTATGACAAAGGTCCATGGCCGTTTAGTATACAGAGTGTGGCATCTCTGTGTGGGAAAGACTCCCTAGGCAGAACCGAGGCTGGTCCGGTGACGCCCTTAACACGCGCCGGTGCCAGCGATACGCCGCCCTCCCAACCCCAGATACTCTCCCGGTTTCAAGTGAGGGGGCACTGACCAGTTAAGGGGCGGTGTCTACCCCAGCATGCAACGGGCAAGCTTCGTAGACCACCTTGGTGGGGCACGTGAAGTCCAAGGCATCCTAAAGACGCAGCACAAAACCGAATGGGGAAAGGAAAGGACGTCGTCCGGAGGCGTCGTCCGTCGTCCTAAGATGACGGATTACTGCATTGCCGTCCCTACTCCTGAGCAGAGGGGTGGGGGCGCGCTGTTCCCAGACACCCCAGCTCTGCTCCTGGAGGGGATGCCATATGCCCTAACGGCACGTCCAGTAGGGTGAGGAAACCCCTACAGACGGCCGGTTTGGCTAGGCCGAGGCCCCAACTTTTGGGGACGGCTGGCTATGCAAACGGTGCTGTGAAATCCTCGGTCTAGGGGGCGGGACAGCGGGTCGCATGCACTCTAAGCTGCAGGGACTCGCGAAGCCCAACCGACTGTCCATGCCTAGACCCGCAGGGGAATGCCCGGGGGCGGTCAGCAGCGAGCCACAGGCCGGCCGCGTAGCGTGTGAGAACGGGGAGAGACTCACGGAGCAAGGACCCCTAGGGTATACCTAGAGGACCGAGGACTGAATGGCCGGCCACGCGCGGCCGCGGGCAGTGCAACGCACCAACACCGCGAGGTGACCAGCAAAAGGCCAAAAAAAGGCGGGATAAAACCCACAGATGATGGAGACGACGTACCAGAAGAACCAAAGGCTGGGAAGGTAGGCCGAGCTCCTGAAAGAAAGCCCATCCACCGAGTACTGCACGGGGCAGCATCGGCTCGGGCGCGTCGTGGACAGCGACGACCGAAAACCGGCGACGACGAGCAGAAAAAAGGCAGGGGGCCAGCGCCCGAGGTCAACTGTAACCCCCCAGCCGAGCATCCGCGACCACCATTCGCGTTTCAGAGAGAAACTTACCACTTGGAACTGCGTGGAAGTTGTGGCCGGGTCCAAGCTCCCAGCCTCTATCTAGACCGTACGCAGCGTTGCACTTCAATTCAGGGGCATACCGCCGATCTCAGCCACCATACAGAAGTTACACTCCAAGTAGTTCCAAGGCTGAATTATTCGCTCAGGTTGTTGGTCGACAACGAAGAGAGAGAGTTACAGAGGATAAACAACCGGACCTGGGAACCAGCGAAGCCCCTGTATGCCCCTTGTTTCCTTGATACGTGTACCTACTAAAGTATTCCTATATGTAGAGATGCATCTCCGACATCCCAGATGCGTGTCGAACTCCAAGTGAAGAGCGGTCATCTACCATTTGGGAAGAAGGAAAAGGGCACCATAGAGATCGACTATCATGCACTTTTCAAGGATTATTGGGATACCACAGCCCACCAGTTCCTAGTTCGGGGTTAGTTGGAATCACCAACCATATATACCAGGCCCTTCATCGCTGACCGAGAGGGTACAGCGGACATTGCTGCTGGGAAACATAGTTGCTCTCTGGAATTACAATTCTCTGCAGAAATTACCGTTCGTCTTCTGAAAATCGTCCACCACATTTTGCTTATACTGTTCACATAGACGGACTCTCTGCGTTCTTCGCTCCATAGACTCGAACGATTGTTAAAGGAGTACTCCCCACTGATGACAGAATCGACGGAGAAGGCTTTGCAGAAGGTTATTAAATTCGGAGCTGCATTTTCGAAGGTCGGCTCTCCATTCTCCATATCAGAACCATTAATACATTGATATAATTAGTTGAATGAAATTGCGAAGGCCGCATTCAGTGTTGCCCATGTCACATTTGAGGTTTGTGTCCGCTTTGCGCATCAGAAGCAGAGGTGACGCCCGGCTGTTTCAGCTTTTGCAGGAAAAGAACAAGTATGACCAGATGCCATTAGACCTGTTGGATCGGTTGCAGCGCGTTTTGTTTTTTGCGGACAAGGTCGCAAACGAAATCGTCTACAAAGAGACAGAATTCTTGGAGGAGACAATCCCGCGAATGTTCAGAGTGGTGGAACAGGTCGCAAACTATTCATGCGACTATGTCAAACGTGGGCGTTTCGGTGGGCAGTCGACTTTTCTGAATTTGACAAATGCTGATGATTGCAGAGAGGACATTGAGTGGGCTCGTCCATCCGGAGAGGATCGAAGAAATGGACAGAGAGTTGACAAAGGTCATTGAAGATTTCGACCGTGCAATGAATGTTGAGGCCCTCCTCCTAGCCAAGGAGACTGGTAAGCATCCATCGACCGCTGATGGTACTGCAGTCTCAGTAGCTTCGTGTAGAACTAGTCTGGCTTAAGGCACGGCTCAAACCAACCAGGACCGGCTATAATCGGAGGCTCCGCTGTATGGAAGGCACCCGCCAAAATATCCTCAATGAAGTCATTGCCTGGGCAGCCAATGGGTCGGGGCCGAGCAATATATACTGGATCTACGGCTTCCCCGGAATCGGCAAGACATCTTTGGCCCATTTAATCTGTGAAACACTAGATGAGCGAAATCAACTCACTGGAGTGTTTTTCTGCCAAAGAGATGACACAATTTTGAGCGAGCCTAGAAACATCCTCCCGACTCTCATCTATAAAATCGCCGAAAACTCGCCGACTTTTCGAAAGATTGTGGCAGAGCGCCTTCGTAGTAAGCCAAACCTGACAGCGGAATCAATGGAAGGCACACACTTCCTCGATTTTTTCCGCTCCTTGTTTGGCCAACGCAATGAGCGGTCTCGCGTCTTTGTCATTGACGCACTTGATGAGTGCGGCAACAATATCAGTCGCCAAGATATCCTAAAGGCCCTGACCGACGCAGCCGCACTAGCTCCGTCGCTCAAGATTATCATCACCAGTAGACCCGAAGCCGATATCAGACGCTTCTTTCATGATCTTACCGGCCCGTCGTATTCATCGTATGATCTGGCTACCGATCAGGAAGCCAGTAATGACTTGCGAACCTTCGCCCGAAGCCAGTTCGCCTTGGTGGCCTCGCATCGGTGTATCCGCACGGCTTGGCCAGAAGAATCGGATTTCAACAAGCTTATCACTCGCGCGAACGGTCTTTTCATCTTCATCAAGACCCTTGTTCTCGCACTTGTTGAATGTGAGGACGCCGAAGAGTTTTTAAAGGAAGCACTGCAAGGCTCAGCCAATACTGGCTGGGAGCCTCTATATGGGCTCTATTCGAGTATCCTGAAACCGCACAGCAACATTCATGGGTTTTGGCGAATGATTGTAGTGATTACAACGGCTCCACACCGCCCACTGTGCGCAAAAACGATTGCAAAGCTGACGGGAGTGAAACCCAATCTAGTCGAAAAGTGGGTGGATGCCATCAGCTCTTTGCTATATCGAGACGGATGGGCCAATGAAGCAATTCGTGTCCGACATTTGTCAATTTCCGAATTCTTTCTCAGCAGTTGCCGCGAGTATCAAGCCGCCTTGCGAGAGGCGCACGCGCAACAGAGTATCTCTTGCCTCGAAATGATGGTACAAGAGCTCCGTTTCAATCCCTGTAATCTCGAAGATTCCCGGCTCGCCGATGCAGACATTAGAGATCTCCCATTCGGAGTGAAACAGAACGTTTCCGACCCCTTGCAGTATAGCTGCCTCCACTGGTCGAACCATCTTTGCTCTTCGGCTACCCGCGATGAGCGCCTATTGGTGTCAGGACGCCTGGAGAACTTCATTGGGGATGTTGTTACGATCCTATCGTCATTGGGCGACCAACAAAAAACAGCCACGCCGCCACCAGCACCCTCAAGACTTGGAGACAATGACCCGACTGGTTACGGTCACGGACCTGTCACGGGTGGGCTGCATCAGAGCCGGCAGTTGGCAGTTGGCAGCCGGTTGGTAGATGACGTCGGGATGAGATTCCAGCCTCAATGTCAATCGCCTTGACTGCATTTCGAACGGTACCCACACAATCACCACAAGTCCTTTCATCAGTGCGGTTTGGGTTTGACGCCGGGCCAGCTTTTGAAATCATTTTATAATGAATAGAATATATTGCATATAAAGATGGTAGCGTGGGTTGGCGATCATGTAAATTTGGGGCCCATGACAGGAGAGGACGTTGGGTGCGTGACGGCGTGACGGCCAAAATAAAACTCGAGATCGACTGGGAACAACGAGGCTTGGCTCTACTCCTCGCACGTATACCCCCCTCCGTTCGAGAAGTCCATCTTGTCATTCACACCAAGACCACCCCACTGGTCCAAGATTGGAATGAGTATACGCCGACGGATTTCCTCTCCGTAGTTATAGTTGGAACTTCAGTCCTCACGAATGTTGATCGATTGTCCATTGAAGTCATACAGGAGAGATGGGATATCAACGCGAGCGTACATGCTCTTATGAACTGGTGTACCTCTGTCGTCGAAGTAGACGTTGATGTTGACACCCGAGATTCAGACTGGAGAGGCTGTCCGGACGAAGTTCATGATCACATTAAGACACCACAAGCCAATCGTCTGGGTTCGTTCAATCACTCAGATGTAATACATCCCCGACATCCAGCAGCAACACCAACACCGGGCGGATCCTAAGTATGTTGGAATGAGCAACTGCTGGCGCTCAATGCCTGCGGTTTACTTGCCGTGTTCCAACTGGAAAGTAGGTGCTTCCAAACACTTTATATGTGAATAACCATTTCCACCCTTCATTCCACCTGCTTAGTGCAGCTTCTGGTATACAGTAACAATTATGTCCAATTTTTATATCGCCCGGGATTGCCTCGAATTTCAGCCTCCTGAATATGACGTCAATGAGCCTGCCACCATCCACCGTACCTTGGACCCTTCAAACACCACCAAAGCGCTTGAGTACATATCTGCCATCAAGTAGCCTCAACCTCACTCTCAGGTAGGCTCTAAATCTTGCCCGATCGGGTTCCGAAAAGGGTCAGCAATACTATTGTTGCCTCGTGGGAATGGGTTCGGCAATCTGCGCTCGTGTGAAGTATAGATAATTGCTATATGGCATTTAGAGCCGGCATATTCACGGGGGTATATGGAACAGCCGCTTGGTGGGCTGTCGGCTCCCAAGTGCCCTTTGTACTCGAAACACTTTTCCACTTGTTGAGTATCTCTTATTGATGATGGTGTTATGTTACTTGTATTATGAGCTATACCGCAGTTCATTGCTTCCAAAGTCGTTGGTTAGCATCAAGTTCGCCTAATGGACCAACAGTTTAGGGCATACAGAGCAATTCAAGTCCATCCTGAGAAAAAACCCTGCTTCTTAGAGCATGGAACTCGCACTATCCTCGGCATTCAATGTATGAGTGGAGCCTATGATTTAGTTTCGATCCCTGACACGTCGCCCTGCAGAGTGAACAACAGCTCACCAACCCACAATCATCCACACATACTATAGATGAACACAATCGGATTATGAATGAGGCTTGGGCCATTCGCCGACAACAGGAACCCCGGCTTGACCCAGTACATGTCCTTCCTCCCGAGTTGGTCCACCACATTTTCATGGAAGCAGTCCAATGGTTCGATGTCAAGTACGGGATGGATGACTCCCTTGATATTCCCCGTTCCATCGCTGACATTGCTCTGACTCTTGCGAGTGTGAGCCAGAGTTGGAGTCACCTCGTTCTCAAGGATGCTCGTCTCTGGTCACAAATCCTTATTGACACAGATGACCCTGACTCACCAGATCATTTACAGCTGTACCTTCATCTCTCATCCACGACAACTCTCTTTATTGTCCTTCGAGGTTGGAACCCTATTGGTGGTATCCAATTGAGGCTCCTCATGCAGGAGAGCCACAGAATTGGCATTTTGGTTCATGCTCATAGCCAACCCTTGATCAGGCTGGATGACATGACTTCTACCATACGTGACTCACCAGAAGCCCTTTACCCCTTCATCGGACTCGAAGTATACAGTGAATCACATAAGCCCAAACCTTCAAAGTGTTTCCTTTATCCCCCTTTTATTCACACGTTGCGGCTCCATGGATTTTGTCCCTACTCTATGATGCCAGCCCTTTGGTCTTTCCAACTACTCTCTGAACTTTTGGTTGACATTTTCCCACCTGCGGAGGGAATGACTTCTCAACCCTTGATGCCGATTGTTTTGCCCAAGCTCCAAACCCTCTTCTTTGGTATTCGTTGGTGGTCCGAGAATGATTGGAAGCTTTCCCGACTATTCTCTTGTCCAAATTTGAAGAAATTCCATCTGAATGCACACTTCCAAATCAATGTGCATTCCTTTCGAACATTTGCCGTGATGCTCAATGACCTTACTTGCTTTCCTCTACTTGACTCACTGGAGTGCACTCTAAACCTGGTTCCAAGTAAAAGGAACTTCCCTTCGATCCGCAATCGAGGCTGGCTTCATGAGTCCCTTGATATACAGCCACAAATGCTCACCAATCTTCACCATGTCTCACTCCATGTGGTCCGAACAGGGCATGGGCAGGGGCGAAAACATCCTGGCGTAATTTGGGAGAGATTTGAGGATTTCTTCATTCAAAGAATGCCGCCTTTAACGAGCCTCGACACCTCACGGCTCCGGGATTTTTATACCCCTTCCCTGCGGACGTTAATTTTGCGTCTTTTGCCCGCAGAATCTCCACCAACCATTGTGACACTCCTGCGCCTTGAACACCTTGCGGTACAGTCAAAGTACGGGTATGATCATTTTGTCGTCCTAGAGCAAATTAGAGCACCCAACCTCCAAAAACTGTGTATTCTCGTTTCAAAGCACCGAGGTCACTGCAAAAAGACAACTTTCGATTACCATGACATCACAAGCGCCAAGGGGCTGCATATCACTTTGCAAGTGGACAGCGACGACCAAAATTTGACATTTCGATTACCGTCGTGTCTCTCGCTCGCCGTTTGTGGATGGGTGGAGTTTCGTATCTCGGAACCACTGCCATCGTTGTATTCATTTGAAACCGGAAAGGAAAGTTCAGATCATTTTCTCAGAAATCTGGACGCCTTGATGGTGTCTAAAGTCACTCGGTTGAAGGACGAACTTGGTGGATTTATTAGACCAACAATCCTCACCGGGTTCATTTCTCTCCAAACTATAACATTGACCATTGCTCATAAAATCTCAATCCCCTCCTCCACCAATGAGCTCCTACGGGTTTTGGCAGAAGATGTCCATATTTGTCCATTCCTAATCTCCGTGACCCTGTCCGAGTACCCATCAGACTGGGAGTCTTTCCTCTCCGCTCTTCGAATTCGGAATTGTGCCGGATTATTCAATGAACGTACTTCAATCATTCAAGAACTGAGATTTCTCCGAGGGCTTCACCGGAACATTGTGACATGTTTGCGGTCTTCCATCCAAGGAAAGATTGTCAAACTAACAAGTCCTCCAAGTCGCCAAGGTAACCATTGGCCAGCACGGCCGGTCATGAAGACCAAAGAACTCTACCGTTCTTGCTACCTTTGCCATATATCGGGATTTGAGCTAGGATGTATGCAGTCTGAGACGCAAGCGGTGGATTGTGGGCGAGAGCGAGGTCAGACTGTGACGATCACGGCAATCTGATGTATCGTAAGGGTTCAAATATATACATATCCTCTCTGTCGATAGTCACCTAGAACGCCCCTGGACCTCGCTCCTTCAATCAAGGGCCATCACTAACTGGGTGAGAACTCGCTACTTCTGCACCACAACAATTTGGGAGCAGAAAGACCTTGCACGAGACATTATAAGGTAACGTAATGTCAACGACATTGTGTGCTATAGAATGGGAATTAAATTAGGATTATTCATTGCCAGTCTAGCATTGTTAGGTAGGGTATATAGATTCCGTACAATTTAGCTCAATGTTCGTTTCAACGCTAACCAGTAAACCCCGGCCTCCGTCCATTCCCTCCCGGGTTATATTACCACCTAGGTGTTTGCCTCAAGCCCAGCAATGTAACCCAGCAACTCTCCAAATCAAAATTATTGTTCATGTTCAATGGCACACCACACTCCTCCCCAGTTTAGGATAAATCGATGCTCGTAGTGACATCGCATTGTCACGCTCGGAGACCGCTGTGCCCGACACTCTCAGAGTAACTGGTACCATCATGTACTCGTGGTAGCATAACATACGTTCCAGTTTTTGTACCAACATTTCATTGACCATGACGCCTCAATACCCCTGTGGTAAACCAAGAAAACCACACCGTTATGAGAAATACAATGTTAATTCGGGATCACAAGGCCGGCAACTCCTGGTGGTCTTCTACATACATACGATGTCGAAGCATATTTACATTGTGTTTCCAGGCGTATGGGCCAATGGGCTTAAGGAAAACATCACGTAGTCAAACCCAGTATATAGAAATGAAACCGCTCATCGCATGGCCTCAACCGTCTAATTGTATCACGACCTCCTCGAGCCCGTGTATCTTGGCCTTAAGAACATGCTCCACACTCTCTCGCACGCTGTCGAGCCTGGACGGCCATCCTTTCCTACCGCTTGTTGTAAGCGCTTGAACGAACCTGTGTTCAAGATGGACCCTCAAGCTCCCAACGATGACCC
>Ga0307515_10004012_pt1 | contig 30728 bp, 32 predicted proteins | sample 17_EM_MG_FD_194513 | JGI IMG/M metagenome (GOLD analysis project Ga0307515, IMG submission 194513) | Populus trichocarpa ectomycorrhiza microbial communities from riparian zone in the Pacific Northwest, United States - 17_EM | ecosystem: Host-associated > Plants > Roots > Unclassified | place...
GCTCGCGGTCACCACCGGCGGCACCGACACCCATCTGCTCACCGTCGACCCGGCACCGCTCGGGGTGGACGGCCGCACCGCCCGCGGCCGTCTCGCCGCCGCCGGAATGGTCCTCGACACCTGTGCCCTGCCCCATCCCGACGTGCGAGGACTGCGTCTGGGCACGGCCGCCCTCACCACTCAGGGGATGGGCGAGGCCGAGACCGCACGCGTCGCGGTGCTGTTCGCGACGGCTCTGCGGGACGAGTCCGCCGGACGCCAGGTGCGTGAAGAGGTGCGGGATCTGACCGGAAGATTTCCGCCCTATGCTGCCCACTGAGGGGTAGACGACCATTCGTGCACAGCCACTCGTGCAACCATCGGCTCTACCCGGAAGTCCCCAACCGTATGCGCACGAAGCTAGGGTGTGGGGCTGAGATGGCCAGCGAGATCTGTGGGGAAGCCTGTGCGTGAATACCTCCTGACGCTCTGCATCACGGCCGCGGTGACGTACCTGCTGACCGGGCCGGTGCGGAAGTTCGCGATCGTGGCCGGAGCGATGCCGGAGATCCGGGCACGTGACGTGCACCGGGAACCCACCCCGCGTCTTGGCGGCATCGCGATGTTCTTCGGGCTGTGCGCCGGCCTGCTGGTCGCCGACCACCTGACGAACCTCAGTGAGGTCTTCGAGAACTCCAACGAGCCGCGGGCCCTGCTCTCCGGCGCGGCCCTGATCTGGCTGATCGGCGTCCTGGACGACAAGTTCGAGATCGACGCCCTCATCAAGCTCGGCGGCCAGATGATCGCCGCGGGCGTCATGGTCATGCAGGGTCTGACGATCCTGTGGCTGCCGATCCCCGGCGTCGGCTCGGTCTCCCTGACCCAGTGGCAGGGCACGCTGCTGACCGTCGCGCTCGTCGTGATCACCATCAACGCCGTGAACTTCGCCGACGGCCTCGACGGCCTCGCCGCCGGCATGGTGTGCATCGCGTCCGCCGCGTTCTTCATGTACGGCTACCGCATCTGGTACGGCTACGGGCTTGAGTCCGCCGCTCCCGCCACCCTCTTCTCCGCGATCCTCATGGGCATGTGCCTCGGCTTCCTGCCGCACAACATGCATCCCGCGCGGATCTTCATGGGCGACTCGGGCTCGATGCTCATCGGCCTGGTGCTGGCGGCCGGTGCCATCTCCATCACCGGGCAGGTCGACCCGGACGCGATGAACCTCTTCGCCGGGTCCGAGAAGGAGGCCGTGCACCAGACGGTGCCCGTCTACATCCCGCTCCTGCTGCCGCTGACGATCATCGCCGTCCCGGCGGCCGACCTGGTGCTCGCCATCGTGCGGCGCACCTGGCGCGGTCAGTCCCCGTTCGCCGCCGACCGCGGGCATCTGCACCACCGCCTGCTGGACATCGGGCACTCGCACAGCCGGGCCGTGCTCATCATGTACTTCTGGTCGGCCCTGGTCGCCTTCGGAGCCCTGGCCTACTCGGTCAACTCCGGGGCCATGTGGATCGTGCTCGGCATCATGGCGCTCAGCGCGGTGGGCCTGGTCCTGCTCCTGCTGCCGCGCTTCACACCGCGCGCCCCGCGCTGGGCAGAGCACTTCGTGCCGCCGCGCTACCGCCGCCGCAGGGCCGCGCAGATGTCGGCGGAGGCCTCGACGGCGGTCGCGTACTCCGAGGGTGACGGGACGCCCGTCGGAGTCGACGGCGATGGCACCGATGTCGGCGACGGCGACGGCGACGGCGTCGACGGCGAGCGTGAGGAACGCCGCACTCCGGTTGTCGCCGGAGTCTCAGGAGTCAATGGGGCGACGGCTGTTGGACCCCGTTCGCGCCTCCTGGATGGGCGCAAAGCCGGAACGTCCCGCTGACGCGAGGTAAGAATCGTGCAAGAAGCGCGACGGCGACGGCGTCCGTAAACCGCCCCAATACCAGACAAGTTGGTCGCCTGAGTGCACAGACGCGCAGTCTCACTCTCATGTGTGACGCCGAGCACACCAACCAGGTAAAGACCTCATCAAATAGTTTGTGATACGGTTCACGAGAACCCGGGACAGAGCCGAAGGACCGCAGTGCGACGGTCCATTGGCGGTGAGGTTCTCTCTCTGTCCGGGACTACGCTCGTCCATGACGACACCTGCCCCCTTGAGCAAGCGGAGTTGCCGCCATGCCGTCCAATGACGTCCGGATCCTTCTCCAGGCCGCTGTGCCCACAGCTGCCGTCGGCGCGATCGCCGCCGTCGTCAGTGCCGTGGTCGCCGGTGGCAAGGGAGCGATCGGGGCGGGCTTCGCGACGCTGGTCGTGATCCTCTTCATGGGCATCGGGCTGTACGTCCTGCAGCGCACCGCCAAATCGCTTCCGCACCTTTTCCAGGCGATGGGTCTGATGCTCTATACGGCACAGATTCTGCTGCTGTTCATCTTCGTCGCCGCCTTCAAGAACACGACGCTGTTCAACCCCAAGGCTTTCGCGATCACGCTGGTCGCCGCCACGCTCGCGTGGATCGGCGCCCAGGCGCGTGCCCACATGAAGGCCAAGATCCTCTATGTCGAACCCGACTCCTCGAAGGGCGACAAGCCCGAAAAGACGGGGCACTCGTCGTGAGGGGTAGGGCCGGGATAAGCGCGGGTGGGAGATCCTGCTATCGTCCGGTGCCAACTGCGGCATCGCGGGCGCGGGCATGTGAGCTGACGCCTGCCCCAGCGCGAGGCTCGATGCCCTCCAGCCGCCCCCACATCCGTAACACCAGTCCAGTGCCGAACCGCGGCTGCGCGCCGCGCCGACACAACGAGGTTGCCGTACCCATGCGTCACGCCGAAGGAGCCCGTGGTGAGTGCTGACCAGACCCAGCTCGCCTTTGAGTGGAACTGTCGGATCATGTCCGACAACGGCTGCGGCTTCCCGGCACCGGGCCTGCACTCGTTCCTGTTCAAGCCGATCGTCGAGGTCGGTGGGTTCGAGTTCAACAAGGTGATGCTGCTCGCGCTCATCACCACCCTCGTGGTCATCACCTTCTTCACGCTTGCCTTCGGCAAGGCGAAGGTGGTCCCCGGCAAGCTGCAGATGATCGGCGAGGCGGGCTACGACTTCGTACGCCGCGGAATCGTCTACGAGACCATCGGCAAGAAGGAAGGGGAGAAGTTCGTCCCCTTCATGGTCTCGCTGTTCTTCTTCATCTGGATCATGAACATCTGGTCCGTGATCCCGCTGGCACAGTTCCCGGTGTCCTCGGTCATCGCCTATCCGATGGTGCTGGCCGCCATCGTCTACGTGGTGTGGGTCTCGCTGACCTTCAAGAAGCACGGTTTCGTGGGCTTCTTCAAGAACGTCACCGGCTACGACAAGTCGCTCGGCCCGGTCCTGCCGCTGGTCATGGTCATCGAGTTCTTCTCGAACCTGCTGGTCCGCCCGTTCACGCACGCGGTGCGACTGTTCGCCAACATGTTCGCCGGTCACCTGATGCTGGTGATGTTCACGGTCGCCTCCTGGTACCTGCTCAACAGCTGGATGGTTCCGGCCGCCGGTGTGTCCTTCGTGATGGCCGTGGCCATGGTCGCCTTCGAGCTCTTCGTCCAGGCGGTCCAGGCGTACGTGTTCGTGCTGCTGGCCTGCACCTACGTTCAGGGCGCTCTCGCAGAGCACCACTGAGCCGCCCCTCCCCTCAGCCCCAGAACGTCCGGTGGCCAACCCCCGCCGGTCCATGAAAGAGAAGGAAGAATCAGCATGGCTGCCCTTGAGACCCTCGCCGCTGTCGAAGGCAACATCGGTTCCATCGGTTACGGCCTCGCCGCCATCGGCCCCGGCGTCGGCGTCGGCATCATCTTCGGCAACGGCACCCAGGCGCTGGCCCGCCAGCCCGAAGCGGCCGGCCTGATCCGTGCCAACCAGATCCTCGGTTTCGCGTTCTGTGAGGCGCTCGCCCTCATCGGCATCGTCATGCCGTTCGTCTACTAGACCGACGCATCGACGATCGAAACCTTTCAAGGAAAGGCACTGATGTGATCGCCAACCTGGTACAGCTGGCGGCCGAGGAGAAGCAGAACCCGCTCGTCCCCCCGGGCCCGGAGCTGCTTGTCGGCGCCATCGCCTTCGCCATCGTGTTCTTCTTCTTCTGGAAGAAGCTCCTCCCGAACATCAACAAGGTTCTGGAAGAGCGCCGCGCGGCGATCGAAGGCGGTATCGAAGAGGCCGACGCCATGAAGGTCGAGGCCCAGAGCGTGCTGGAGCAGTACAAGGCTCAGCTCGCCGAGGCTCGGCACGAGGCCGCGCGTCTGCGCCAGGAGGCGCAGGAGCAGGGCGCCACGCTCATCGCCGAGATGCGTGCGGAAGGCCAGCGGCAGCGCGAGGAAATCATCGCCGCCGGTCACTCGCAGATCGCGGCGGACCGCAAGGCCGCGTCGTCGGCGCTGCGCCAGGACGTGGGCCAGCTGGCCACCGAACTGGCCGGCAAGCTCGTCGGTGAGTCCCTTGAGGACCACGCCCGGCAGAGCCGCACGATCGACCGGTTCCTCGACGGTCTCGACGAGTCCGCTTCGAAGGCCGAGGCGTCGCGATGAACGGAGCGAGCCGCGAGGCCCTGGCCGCCGCACGAGAGCGTCTCGACGCGCTGACGGACAACACGTCCGTGGACGCGACGCTGCTCGCCGACGAGCTGGCCGCCGTCACCGCGCTGCTCGACCGCGAGGTGTCACTGCGTCGGGTCCTCACCGACCCGGCGCAGGCCGGAGAGGCGAAGGCCGAACTGGCCGGGCGTCTGTTCGGCGGCCAGGTCAGCGGTCCGACCGCCGACCTGGTGGCCGGTCTGGTGCGCTCCCGCTGGTCGCGCTCGCGTGACCTGGTCGACTCCATCGAGGAGCTGGCCGACACCGCCGACCTCACGGCGGCGCAGCGGGCGGGCACGCTCGACGAGGTCGAGGACGAGCTGTTCCGGTTCGGCCGGATCGTCTCTTCGAACACCGGGCTGCGCGCCGCACTGACCGACCGCGGCGCCACCACCGCGGCCAAGAGCGAGCTGCTGCGCAGCCTGCTCGGCGGCCGGGCCAAGGTGACGACCGAGCGTCTGGTCACGCGCCTTGTGACCGCGCCCCGGGGACGTAGCCTGGAGTCGGGACTCGAGTCCCTGTCCAAGCTCGCCGCCGAGCGTCGTAGCCGCATGGTCGCCGTCGTCACCTCGGCGGTTCCGCTGAGCGACCCGCAGAAGCAGCGCCTGGGTGCCGCCCTCGCGAAGCTCTACGGCCGCCAGATGCACCTCAACCTCGACGTGGACCCCGAGGTCCTCGGCGGGATCCGGGTGCAGGTCGGCGACGAGGTCATCAACGGCTCCATCGCGGACCGGCTGGAAGACGTCGGCCGCCGCATGGCGAGCTAGCGACAGCAACTCAATACACGTACATACGCAGTTACACACAGTCACACGCAGTAATACGGCCCTGGTTGGGCCGTGCAGAGGATTCCTGGGGGCTGACCCCAGACCCCCCAAGAAAACTTCGGGCCCAACAAGGAGAGCAGGGAACCCAGATGGCGGAGCTCACGATCCGGCCGGAGGAGATCCGGGATGCGCTGGAGAACTTTGTCCAGTCGTACAAGCCGGACGCGGCCTCGCGCGAGGAGGTCGGTACGGTCACCCTTGCCGGCGACGGCATCGCGAAGGTCGAGGGCCTGCCCTCGGCCATGGCCAACGAACTGCTGAAGTTCGAGGACGGCACCCTCGGTCTCGCGCTCAACCTCGAAGAGCGCGAGATCGGTACCGTCATCCTCGGTGAGTTCAGTGGCGTCGAGGAGGGCCAGCCGGTCACCCGCACCGGAGAGGTCCTGTCCGTCGCCGTCGGCGAGGGCTACCTCGGCCGTGTCGTCGACCCGCTCGGCAACCCGATCGACGGCCTCGGCGAGATCGAGACCACCGGCCGCCGCGCCCTGGAGCTGCAGGCCCCGGGCGTCATGGTCCGCAAGTCGGTGCACGAGCCGATGGAGACCGGCTACAAGGCCGTCGACGCGATGACCCCGATCGGCCGTGGCCAGCGTCAGCTGATCATCGGCGACCGCCAGACGGGCAAGACCGCCCTGGCCGTCGACACGATCATCAACCAGCGCGACAACTGGCGCTCGGGCGACGTGAACAAGCAGGTCCGCTGCATCTACGTCGCCATCGGTCAGAAGGGCTCCACCATCGCCTCCGTGCGTGGTGCGCTCGAAGAGGCCGGCGCGCTGGAGTACACGACCATCGTCGCCGCCCCGGCGTCCGACCCGGCCGGCTTCAAGTACCTTGCGCCGTACACCGGTTCGGCCATCGGCCAGCACTGGATGTACGACGGCAAGCACGTCCTCATCATCTTCGACGACCTCTCCAAGCAGGCCGACGCCTACCGCGCCGTGTCCCTGCTGCTGCGCCGTCCGCCGGGCCGCGAGGCCTACCCGGGTGACGTCTTCTACCTGCACTCCCGTCTGCTGGAGCGCTGCGCGAAGCTCTCCGACGAGATGGGCAAGGGCTCGATGACCGGTCTGCCGATCGTCGAGACCAAGGCCAACGACGTCTCGGCGTTCATCCCGACCAACGTCATCTCCATCACCGACGGCCAGTGCTTCCTGGAGTCGGACCTCTTCAACGCCGGTCAGCGCCCCGCGCTGAACGTCGGTATCTCCGTCTCCCGAGTCGGTGGTTCCGCGCAGCACAAGGCGATGAAGCAGGTCTCCGGCCGACTGCGCCTCGACCTCGCCCAGTACCGCGAGCTGGAGGCGTTCGCCGCCTTCGGTTCCGACCTGGACGCCGCGTCGAAGGCCCAGCTGGAGCGCGGTCAGCGACTGGTCGAGCTGCTCAAGCAGCCGCAGTACCAGCCGATGGCCACCGCCGACCAGGTCGTCTCCGTGTGGGCCGCGACCACCGGCAAGATGGACGACGTACCGGTCGCCGACATCCGCCGCTTCGAGACGGAGCTGCTGGAGTACCTGCACCGCAAGGAGCAGGGCCTCATGACCTCCATCAAGGAGGGCGGCAAGATGTCGGACGACACCCTCACCGCCGCCGCGGACGCGATCGCCGAGTTCAAGAAGCAGTTCGAGACCTCGGACGGCAAGCTCCTCGGCGAGGACGCCCCGGCCGCGGCCAAGTGACGTAGGAAGGGACCTGACTCATGGGAGCCCAGCTCCGGGTCTACAAGCGTCGCATCCGATCCGTCACCGCGACCAAGAAGATCACCAAGGCGATGGAGATGATCGCCGCCTCGCGCGTCGTCAAGGCGCACCGCAAGGTGCAGGCCTCGACGCCGTACGCGAAGGAACTGACGCGTGCGGTCACGGCGGTCGGAACGGGTTCCAACACCCGGCACCCGCTGACCACCGAGGCGGAGACGCCGACCCGTTCCGCGGTACTGCTCCTCACGAGCGACCGCGGTCTGGCCGGCGCCTTCAACTCCAACGCCATCAAGGCCGCGGAGCAGCTGACCGCACGTCTTGAGGCCGAGGGCAAGGAGGTCGACACGTACATCGTCGGCCGCCGCGGTGTCGCCCACTACAACTTCCGTGAGCGCAAGATCGCGGAGCAGTGGACCGGCTTCACCGACCAGCCCGAGTACGCGGACGCGAAGAAGGTCGCGGGTCCGCTCATCGAGGCCATCGAGAAGGACACGGCCGAGGGCGGCGTGGACGAACTCCACATCGTCTACACCGAGTTCGTCTCGATGATGACGCAGACGCCGATCGACAGTCGGCTGCTGCCCCTCAGCCTCGAAGAGGTCGCGGAGGACGTGCCCCAGGGCGAGATCCTTCCGCTGTACGACTTCGAGCCGTCGGCGGAGGACGTCCTGGACGCCCTGCTGCCGCGGTACGTCGAGAGCCGTATCTACAACGCGCTGCTCCAGTCGGCTGCCTCCAAGCACGCCGCCACCCGCCGCGCGATGAAGTCGGCGACCGACAACGCGGGAGACCTGATCACCACGCTCTCCCGTCTTGCCAACGCGGCCCGCCAGGCCGAAATCACCCAGGAAATCAGCGAGATCGTCGGTGGCTCCGCAGCCCTGGCCGACGCGACCGCGGGGAGTGACAAGTAATGACGACGACAGTTGAGACGGCCGTTGCCACGGGCCGCGTCGCCCGGGTCATCGGCCCGGTCGTCGACGTGGAGTTCCCCGTCGACGCGATGCCGGAGATCTACAACGCTCTGCACGTCGAGGTGGCCGACCCGGCCCTGGACGGTGCGAAGAAGACGCTGACCCTGGAGGTCGCCCAGCACCTGGGTGACGGCCTGGTCCGCACCATCTCGATGCAGCCCACCGACGGTCTGGTCCGCCAGGCCGCGGTCACCGACACGGGAACGGGCATCACCGTCCCGGTCGGCGACTTCACCAAGGGCAAGGTGTTCAACACCCTTGGTGAGGTGCTGAACAGCGACGAGAAGTACACGGGCGAGCGCTGGTCCATCCACCGCAAGGCCCCGCGCTTCGACGAGCTCGAGTCGAAGACCGAGATGTTCGAGACCGGCGTCAAGGTCATCGACCTGCTGACCCCGTACGTCAAGGGCGGCAAGATCGGCCTGTTCGGCGGTGCCGGCGTCGGCAAGACGGTGCTCATCCAGGAGATGATCTACCGCGTCGCCAACAACCACGACGGTGTCTCCGTGTTCGCCGGTGTCGGCGAGCGCACCCGTGAGGGCAACGACCTCATCGAGGAGATGGCCGACTCGGGCGTCATCGACAAGACGGCGCTCGTCTTCGGTCAGATGGACGAGCCCCCGGGCACCCGTCTGCGCGTGGCCCTGGCCGGTCTGACCATGGCGGAGTACTTCCGCGATGTGCAGAACCAGGACGTGCTGTTCTTCATCGACAACATCTTCCGCTTCACGCAGGCCGGTTCCGAGGTCTCGACCCTGCTCGGCCGCATGCCCTCGGCGGTGGGCTACCAGCCGAACCTGGCCGACGAGATGGGTCTCCTCCAGGAGCGCATCACCTCGACCCGCGGTCACTCGATCACCTCGATGCAGGCGATCTACGTCCCCGCGGACGACCTGACCGACCCGGCCCCGGCCACCACCTTCGCCCACCTCGACGCGACGACGGTTCTCTCCCGTCCGATCTCCGAGAAGGGCATCTACCCGGCCGTGGACCCGCTGGACTCCACGTCCCGCATCCTGGACCCGCGGTACATCGCGGCGGAGCACTACAACACCGCGATGCGCGTCAAGACGGTCCTCCAGAAGTACAAGGACCTTCAGGACATCATCGCGATCCTCGGTATCGACGAGCTGGGCGAGGAGGACAAGCTCACCGTCCACCGTGCCCGTCGCGTGGAGCGCTTCCTGTCCCAGAACACCCACGTCGCCAAGCAGTTCACCGGCGTCGACGGGTCGGACGTCCCGCTGGACGAGTCGATCGTGGCCTTCAACTCGATCATCGACGGCGAGTACGACCACTTCCCGGAGCAGGCGTTCTTCCTCTGCGGTGGTATCGAGGACCTGAAGGCGAACGCGAAGGAGCTGGGCGTCTCCTGACCCCGTGCTTCACCTGAGGGGGTGGGGCGTGTCCCACCCCCTCTTTCACGCCCATTAGAATTGACCCAACACCCGGCACGACCGCCGGGTGGTGACCCGAGGAGCCCACCTTGGCTGCTGAGCTGCATGTCGAGCTCGTCGCCGCGGACCGCCAGGTCTGGTCCGGCGAGGCCACCCTGGTCGTCGCGCGCACCACGTCCGGCGACATCGGCGTCATGCCCGGTCACCAGCCGCTGCTCGGTGTGCTGGAGTCGGGCCCGGTGACCATCCGCACGAGCGACGGCGGGACGGTCGTCGCCGCGGTGCACGGCGGTTTCATCTCGTTCGCGGACAACAAGCTGTCGCTGCTCGCCGAGATCGCCGAGCTGTCGGACGAGATCGACGTCCAGCGCGTGGAGCGCGAGCTGGAGCAGGCGAAGGCGGCGGGCGACGAGTCCGCCGAGCGCCGCGCGGACGTCCGCCTGCGTGCGGTGGAGACGCGCTGAACCCAGGTTCGACGCGATGACGTGACTCAGCCGCGGCTGGGACCGGAGGAATCCGGCCCCAGCCGCGGCTGAGGCGAATGTGGGTGTTTTTTCCGTTCCGTTACCTGTTTTGCCTAGGAGACGAGGAGGTCGGTGTCGATGGTCCTCGCTCTGACTGCGTGCGGAATTGTGGTGGCCCTGGTGGTGCTGGGCCTGTTCGTCTTCGGCCTCCGCCGCAGACTCATCCAGCGCTCCGGCGGCACCTTCGACTGTTCCCTGCGCTGGGACGTCCCGGAGAAACCCGACACCAACGGCAAGGGCTGGAGCTACGGCGTCGCCCGCTACAACGGCGACCGCATCGAGTGGTACCGCGTCTTCTCCTACGCCTACCGCCCGCGCCGCACGCTGGAACGCTCCGCGATCGAGGTCGCCGGCCGCCGTCTCCCCGAGGGCGAGGAGGAACTCGCCCTCCTCTCCGACGCGATCATCCTGACTTGTCTGCACCGGGGCACGCGCCTCGAACTCGCCATGAGCGAGGACGCGTTGACCGGTTTCCTGGCCTGGCTGGAGGCGGCTCCGCCCGGCCAGCGGGTCAACGTGGCCTGAGCCGGCCTGAGTCGGCCCGAGCCTGGACAACGCACCGCGGACAGACCGGAGAGGTCTGTCCGCGGCAGGGCGCTGAGCGGCGTGGGGATCAGCTCAGCCCGCTGTTGATGGCGCTCACCAGCTCACCGTTGCTGGTGTCGCCGCTGAAGTCCCAGAAGAACGCGCCGCCCAGACCCTGGGTCTTGGCCCAGCTCATCTTTCCGGCGATCGTGCTCGGGGTGTCGTAGGACCACCAGTTGGAGCCGCAGTGGGCGTACGCCGTGCCCGCGATGGTGCCGGTGACCGGGCAGGACGTCTTGAGGACCTTGTAGTCCTCGATGCCCTGTTCGTAGGTGCCGGGCGCCGGGCCGGTGGCCGTGCCGCCGGGGGCGTCCTGGGTGACGCCGGTCCAGCCTCTGCCGTAGAAGCCGATGCCGATCAGGAGCTTGCTCGCGGCGACGCCCTTCGACTTGAACTTGGCGATCGCGTCGGCCGTGGTGAAGCCGGGGGTCGGGATGCCGCTGTAGGTGGTGAGCGGGGAGTGCGGGGCGGTGGGGCCGGTCGCGTTGAAGGCGCCGAAGAAGTCGTACGTCATCACGTTGTACCAGTCGACGTACTGGGCCGCGCCTGCGTAGTCGGCGGCGTCGATCTTGCCGCCGGAGGTGCCGTCCGCCGTGGTGGCGGCGGTGACCAGGTTGCTGGAGCCGAACTTGGCGCGCAGGGCCTGCATCAGGTTCTTGTACGCCGCCGCGCCGCTGGTGTCGCAGGACAGACCGCAGGCGTTCGGGTACTCCCAGTCGATGTCGATGCCGTCGAACACATCGGCCCAGCGCGGGTCCTCGACCAGGCTGTAGCAGGAGTTGGCGAACGCGGTCGGGTTGGCCGCCGCCTGGGCGAAGCCGCCGGACCAGGTCCAGCCGCCGAAGGACCAGAGGATCTTGATGTTCGGGTACTTGGCCTTCAGCTCGCGCAGCTGGTTGAAGTTGCCCGCCAGCGGCTGGTCCCAGGTGTCGGCGACGCCGCTGACCGACTGGTCCGCGGTGAACGTCTTCTGGTAGTCGGCGTAGGCGTCACCGATCGCGCACTGCCCGTTGGTCACGTTGCCGAAGGCGTAGTTGATGTGCGTGATCTTCGCGGCCGAGCCGGACGTCACCAGGTTCTTGACCTGGTAGTTGCGGGTGTAGGTGCCCCACTCGGTGAGGTACCCGAGCTTGACGGCGCTGCCGGTGGCCGGGGGAGTGGTCGTACCGCCCGTGGTGTGCACGGCGACCGAGCCACTGACCGGGCCGGTCTGGTCCGCGGTGTCGCGGGCCTGCACGGTGTACGAGTAGTCGGTGCCGGCGGTGAGACCGGTGCTGCTGTACGACGTCGTCGTCACCGTGGCGACCTTCGTGCCGTCGCGCAGGACGTCGTAGTTCTTGATGCCCTTGTCGTCGGTGGCCGCGCTCCAGGAGAGGTTCACCGAGGTGTTGGTGATCGCGGAGGCGGTGGGGGTGCCGGGCGCGGAGGGGGCCGCGTCACCGGGGACGGTGGTGCCGCCGTCACAACTGCCGCCGTTCAGCAGACAGTTGGAGGGCGAGCCGCTGCCGGCGCCGTTGAAGCCGAAGGAGACGGAGGCGCCCGCGGCGATGGAGCCGTTGTAGGACTTGTTCTTCGCGGTCCAGTGGTTGCCGGAGTTGGTGACGTCCGCGTCCCAGGCCGAGGTGACGGAGGTACCGGAGGGGAAGTCCCACTCGACCGTCCATGAACTGATCGCGCTGGTACCGGTGTTCTTGACGGTCCACTGACCGCCGAAGCCGGTACCCCAGTCGCTGGACTTGGTGAAGGTGGCGGTGGCGGTCGACGCGGCCTCGGCGGGGGCGGCCAGGCCGACGAGAGCGGCGAGCGGAAGCAGCAGGGTGGTGAACCCGGCAACTGCTCGTTGTCTGAAGCGCATTGAGCGCCTCCTCTTTTGTTTTTACGCCTCCGGCGCGCGCCTTAGGCGGGGGGTGTCGGGGCGCGACTGAGCCTTCGCACCCACAGTCCCGCGAGAATAGAAAGGTCTGGACCACGGGTCAATAGGTCTGGACCACTTCCGTGTGGGTGTGCTAAACCCCCAACTCCTGCGCCAATACCGCCGCTTGGACCCGGCTGCGCAGCCCCGGCTTCGCCGGCAACCGGCTGACGTGCGTCTTCACCGTCGCCTCGGCCATGTCGAGCCGGTCCGCGATCTCCGCGTTGGCCATTCCCTCACCGAGACACGACAACACCTCGCGCTCGCGCCGGCTGAGCGCGTCGAGGACGGCCGGTTCGGCCCGCGGCCGAGGTATCGGCTTCGCCGCGAACTCGGCGATCAGGCGGCGCGTCACCGCGGACGCGATGAGTCCCTCGCCGCCCGCCACCGTCCGTACGGCGGCGAGGAGTTCGGCGGCCTCGGGCGTTCCGCGAGCAGGGCGGTCTGTTCGGCGTGCAGCCGCTCCTGCGGGATGGTCTGTGAGTACGTCGAAGGATGCAGCTCGGGTGTACCGGGACGAGGGCACCGGCCGTATGGACGAATCCGCATCCGCGTCCGTCCGCGAAGCGCGGGCCGACCTGACGCGACTTCTGGACCGCGCGGCGAAGGGGGAGCCGACCGTCATCACTCGTGGTGGCGTCCCTGTGGCCGCGATCGCGGAGATCTTCGGCAGGGTGGCCCCCGACGGGGCGTGAAGTACGCCTTCGGTCACCGTCGCCCGCCACCCGCTCAGTGCCATCGACCGGACGGCGGCTCTCTGCGCACCCGTTTACTGCCGGTCAGCGCTCCCCGCCCGGCACCCACAACACGTCCCCCGCCTCCTTGTTGGCCGTGCGGGCCAGGATGAACAGCAGGTCGGAGAGGCGGTTCAAGTAGGTCGCCGTCAAGGGGTTCATCACCTCGCCGTGGACCTCCAGGGCCGCCCACGTCGACCGCTCCGCCCGCCGTACGACCGTGCATGCCTGGTGGAGCAGGGCCGCGCCCGGGGTGCCGCCGGGGAGGATGAAGGAGCGGAGCTTCTCCAGCTGCTCGTTGAAGTGGTCGCAGTCCGACTCCAGCTTGTCGATGTAGTACTGCTCGACGCGCAGGGGCGGGAACTCCGGGTTCTCGACGACCGGGGTGCACAGGTCCGCGCCGACGTCGAAGAGGTCGTTCTGGACGCGGGTGAGGACCTTGACGATGTCTTCGGGGAGGGCGCCGAGGGCGATCGCCGTGCCGATCGCCGCGTTCGCCTCGTTGGCGTCGGCGTACGCCGAGATCCGGACGTCGGTCTTGGCGACCCGGCTCATGTCGCCGAGGGCGGTGGTGCCCTGGTCGCCGGTCCTGGTGTAGATGCGCGTCAGATTGACCATGTGACCAGCGTAGTTAGGCACCGGCGGTTCGGAGCACGCGTGTGCCCACCGTCACGGCCAGTACGGCGAAGCCGACCGCGACCAGCGCCCCGTACAGCATGTGAGCCGTCGTGTACGAGCCGACGTAGGCGTCCCGCACCGCGTCGACCAGATAGCGGAACGGCATGAAGTGCGAGAGCACGTCCAGCCAGGCCGGGGCCAGGGTCATCGGGAGCATCAGTCCGGACAGCAGCATCGACGGCATGGTCATGGCGTTGATGAGCGGGCCGAACTCCTGAGGGGTGTCGACCTTCATCGCCGCGGCGTACGACAGCGAGCCGAGCGAGACCGTCAGCAGGGCGACGAACCCGAAGCCGATCAGGACCCCGCCGAGGGGAGCGCGCAGCCCCGTCGCCACTGCCGCCAGCACCAGCAGCACCGCCTGGAAGACGAACACCGTGGCATCGCGCAGCACGCGGCCGAGCAGCAGGGCGAGACGGCTCACCGGGGTCACCCGCATCCGCTCCACCACCCCCTGGCTCTTCTCGATGATGATCGTGAAGCCCGCGTACGAGGCGCCGAACAGGCCGAGTTGGAGCAACAGCCCGGGCACCAGCACCTGCCATGAGCTGCCGCGTCCGCCGAGCGGCAGGCCCGTCAGCAGCGGGCCGAAGAACAGCAGATACAGCAGCGGCATCAGCACCCCGAAGAGCAGCGCGAAGCGGGAGCGGAGGGACTGCCGGAGGTAGCGGCCGTAGATCAGTGCGGTGTCGTGGAGAAGCATCGGGTTCCTCTACGGATACGGGTTCGGGTTCCTATACGGATACGGGGGCGGCGTCGGCCTGGGCGGGGCCGCGGCCGGTGATGGCGAGGAACGTGTCCTGGAGCGTCGCGTCGATCGAGCCGCCGTGCCGCAGCTTCAGCGCGCCCGGGGTGTCCTCGGCCACGACGACGCCCTTGTCGACGATGACCAGACGATCGGCGAGGGCGTCGGCCTCGTCGAGGTAGTGGGTGGTCAGGAAGACGGTCGTGCCGTGGGCGTCGCGCGGGCGGCGGATCAGGTTCCACAGGTCGGCGCGGCTGCCGGGGTCGAGGCCGGTCGTCGGTTCGTCGAGGAACAGGACCCGCGGGCCGTGGGTGAGGGCCATCGCGATGTCGAGGCGGCGCCGCTGGCCGCCGGAGAGTGCGCCCACCTTGCGGTCGAGGAGGTCGGCGAAGCCCAGATCGCGGGCCAACTCCTCGGCGCGTACCGCTGCTTGATCCTTGCTCAGACGGTAGAGGCGACCCTGGGTGACGAGTTCCTCCCGCACTCCGATGTTCGGGTCCGCCCCGCCGGACTGGGCCACGTATCCGCACGCCCGCCGCACTCCGGCCGGATCGGTCGTCAGGTCGCAGCCCGCGACCGAGGCCGTGCCGCCGGTCGGTGCGAGCAGGGTCGTGAGCATCCGCAGGGTGGTGATCTTGCCGGCGCCGTTCGGGCCGAGGAAGCCGAGGATCTCGCCCTCGCGGACGGTGAGGTCGACGCAGCGGACGGCCTCCACGGGGCCCTGGCGGGCGGCCTGAGCGGCGGGCAGGGGTGTGGTGAAGCCGTCCGGCACGCACCCGTATCCGACGACCTCGCCTTTGTGGGTGCCGGGCACCCCGACCCCGGCATTCTGCGCTGGTCCTCCTGCCGGAGGCACCCGCGCGGCTTCGACGCGGTGACCGTCGCCGAGATCGCCGACGCCGCCAATGTCTCCGCCAACACCGTCTACAACTACTTCCCGGCGAAGGAGGACCACTTCTTCGACCGCTCCGCCGGACTGGTCGACCGGATGGTCCGCTGGGTGCGCGGCCGGAGCAAGGGGGAGTCGGCCGCCGTCGCCGTCCTGCGCGAACTGCGCGAGGAGATCGAGGCGGTCTCGCCGCGGGTCGGGCTGATGCCCGGGTACGCCGCCTTCATGCGGGTCATCGAGGACGCGCCGGCACTGCGCTCACGGCTGTGGGCGATCGGTCAGGAGGTTCAGGCCAACCTCGAGGAGGCCCTGCGCGAGGAGACCGGCGCCGCGGACGACGACCCGATGCCGCACCTGATCGCCGGTCAGCTCGGCTGGGTGCACAGCACCGTCATGGGGGTGATCGGGCGTGAGATGGTCAAGGAGCGCAATCCGGGCGAAGTGTCACGAGAGGCCCTGGTCCTTCTCGACGACATCGAGGACCTGTTGAGCGAGAACGTCCTCAACTACGCCGTACGGGCGGTCGAATGACCCGCCCCGGTGTGATGTCCGTCAGATGAGACGTGACGCGCGTTACTTACCGGTCACACAGCGCCGCAGCTTCGCTAGTGTCCGCCGAGAGGCATACGGATACACGCTGTAAGCGTTTCAAAGGGGAGTCGCACAGTGGCACGGAAGCTTGCCGTCATCGGCGCCGGACTCATGGGTTCCGGTATCGCCCAGGTCTCCGCGCAGGCGGGCTGGGACGTCGTCCTGCGCGATGTCACCGACGAAGCCCTCAAGCGTGGCACCGACGGCATCAAGGCCTCGTACGACAAGTTCGTGAGCAAGGGCAAGCTGGAGGCGCACGACGCCGACGCGGCCCTTGGACGTATCACCGCGACCACCGATCTCGACGCCGTCGCCGACGCGGACATCGTCGTCGAAGCCGTCTTCGAGAAGCTCGAAATCAAGCACGAGATCTTCCGCGCGCTGGACAAGATCGCGCGCGAGGACGCCGTTCTCGCCTCCAACACCTCCGCCATCCCGATCACGAAGATCGCGGCCGTGACGGAGCGTCCGGAGCGCGTCGTGGGAACGCACTTCTTCTCGCCCGTCCCGATGATGGGGCTGTGCGAGCTGGTGCGCGGTTACAAGACGAGCGACGAAACCCTCGCCACCGCGCGGGAGTTCGCCGAATCCGTCGGCAAGACCTGCATCGTCGTCAACCGTGACGTGGCCGGCTTCGTGACGACCCGTCTCATCTCGGCGCTCGTCGTCGAGGCGGCGAAGCTGTACGAGTCGGGCGTCGCCACCGCCGAGGACATCGACCTCGCCTGCAAGCTGGGCTTCGGTCACGCGATGGGCCCGCTGGCCACCGCGGACCTCACCGGCGTCGACATCCTGCTGCACGCGACCAGCAACATCTACACCGAGTCACAGGACGAGAAGTTCGCCCCGCCGGAGCTGATGCGCCGAATGGTGGACGCCGGTGACATCGGACGCAAGAGCGGGCAGGGCTTCTACAAGCACTGAAACCGCACACGCCCCTGCCCCATCACACGCAGGGGTGAATTCGGTATCGGTTCGCTCACAGACGGCAACTTCCCGGCACTTCACGCAGTCAGAGGTTGCATCACCGACTCACCGACTTCACGGACAACACCGAGTACGCCACCGCACTCACGGGGAGCGCATATGTACATCAGGGGCGACCACGTCGAGCTGGTCGTCGGGGGCCGCCTCGACGTCCGCAGCGCGGCGGACGCCCGTACGGTCCTGCACTCGGCCGTCGACGACGGAGTCGGCGATCTGGTCCTGGACCTGTCCGAGCTCGACTCCTGGGACGCCACCGGCCTCGGCGTGATCATGGGAGCCCACCGTCGGGCCGGCCGCTGCGGCCGCCGCCTGGTGCTGCGCCGCGTACCGCCGCAGATGCAGCGCCTGCTCGTGGCCACCCGGCTGCACCGCATCCTCGCCATCGAGGGCGGGATCGGGGTCGAGTCGCTTCCCAGGGTGTGATCCCGGACCCGGAGGGTGATCACGTACCGCGCACAATCCTCATGAGACTGTGACGTCTCGCACCGCGCGGTACCCCGGCCTGTCGTAGATACTGTGCGAAGGTTTAGGGTTCGGTCGCCCGCTGCCTCACCACCCTTCGAGCGGGCCCGGACCAGAAGCGACAGCGCGGTGTGCACAAGGCCGGGAGGGGCCTGGGTCCTGTCGACCCGCACACGACGCTTTTGGGGGGCTTGGACCTATGGACCCGATCGACCGGGGACCCGAGGAGTACGGCCATGACGGCGACGACACGTCGTCGCGTCAGCGCCCGCCCCGGGAACCCCTCACACCTGACTTCGGCCAGCACACGCCCGCGATGGCCCGCACCGTGCAGCTGGTCACCGGCGACTTCCTGCTCACCGTCAACCCCGTCGACGGCAGCGAGATCGAGGTCTGCCCGCCAGGACAGCGGCCCGTCCGGCCCGCGAAGCTCGGCGCCGCCGAGCGCGCCGAGACGGCCCGCGCCGCCAGACCACCGGCCCCGCCCGGCCTGAACCGCCCCGAACTGCCGCTTCTGGAACGCCAGGAGGAGCGCGAGCGTCTCGTACGGCTGCTCGCCCGAGGCCGTTCCGTACGCCTCACCGGTCCCTCGGGCTCCGGCCGCACCAGCCTGCTCGACCTGGTCGCCGAGGACTGCCTGGACCTCGCTCCCGACGGCGTGATCCGCCTCAACGGCTTCCACCGCACCGCCGGCGACCTCCTCCACGACCTCTTCCACGCCGTCTACGACGCACCCCTGCACCGGCCCGCCCGCGAGGAACTCCTCGCGCTGACGCGGGAGATCGGCGCGGTCGTCGTCCTCGACGACATCGAGTTCGGCGCCGCCGCGCTCGACGAACTGCTCGACGCGACGCCCGAGTGCGCCTTCCTGATCGCCGCGACCCCGGAGGTCCCGGCACCGTCCGCGGACTCCGCCATCGAGGAGGTCTTCCTCGGCGGCCTGGGCCGGCCCGGCGCCGTGGAGGTCCTGGAACGTGCCGTCGGCCGTGTCCTCACCGAGGAGGAGGCGAACTGGGCCGGTGACCTCTACTTCGAGTCCGAGGGCCTGCCCCTGCGCTTCGTCCAGGCCGGTGCCCTGCTCCGCCAGCGCGACGAACTGCGCGTCGGCACCAGCGCCGTCGAGGAGTTCGGCGTCTTCCAGGACGCGCCCCCGGTCGACGCGCCCTTCGACGCCCCGCCCCTCGACCCCGACCAGGGCGACGACGTACCTCTGCCGTCCCTCGGCGAGGCCGCCGCGCCCGCGCCGCTGCTCGCCTCCCGGCTCAGCACCTCGGCCCGCGCCACCCTGCGCTTCGCCGTCGCGCTCGGCGGCGAGGTGCCGCACCAGGCGCATCTGCCCGCGCTCGTCGGCGACACCCACGCGGATGCCGCCCTCGGTGAACTCGCGGGCTGCGGACTGGTCTCCCCGGTCGGCTCCCGCTACCGGCTCGCCGCCGGTGTCCAGACCCAGCTGGAGGCCGCCGGATACGGCGACGAGGTCGAGTCCGGCGCCCTGATCGCCGCCCTGCACTACTCCTGGTGGGCCGGGCACCCCTCGGTCACGCCCGAGCGCGTGTGTGCCGAGGCGGACGCCCTGCTCGCCGCGCTCGTCGCCCTGCTGCCGGCGACGACACCGGCCGGCGACGGCGAGGAGAGCACCACCGTCCACCTGGCCCGCACGGCGGCCCCCGCGTTCGCCGCGGGACTGCACTGGAGCGCCTGGGAGCACGTGCTGCGCGCCGGCGCCGAGGCCGCCCAGCTCGCCGACGACGTGAGTGAACAGGCCTATTTCCAGCACGAGTTGGGTGTCCTCGCGCTGTGCGAGGGCGACCTCGACCGGGCCCGTGCCGAGCTGGAGTCCTCCATCGGGCTGCGTGGCGCCGCCGCCGACAAGCGCGGTGCCGTCGCCGGGCGCCGAGCCCTCGCCCTGGTCGCCGACCGCTCCGGCATCGCGCTCGCCCTCGGCTCCACGGCGGGCGAGGAGGTGCCCGACGCGCGTTACGAGGAGTCGGCCCCGCCGCCCGGCGGCATACCGGCGCCCTTCCCGCCGCTCCAGCCGTCCGGCGAGACGTACACCCTCGTCTCCCACCAGTCCTCGACCCCGAAGGCCCACAACAAGGCCCGGGGCGGCCTGCGCGGCTACGCCCGGCGCAACCTCGTCGCGGCCGGCGCGGGCGTCCTGCTCGCCGCCGTCCTCGGCACGGTCGTCACCCTCGGCGCCACGTCCAACAACAAGGCCGACAACCCGTCCGACAACGTCGGCCCCAACCCGTCCGCGAGCCAGGGCACCGACAACGACAGCCTCGGCGCCGACCCCGCGAAGAAGGGCACCGACAGCACCACCGGCACGGCCACCAGCAGCCCGACCGACCCGGGCCCGGACGGGACGATGGGCACGTCGGACGATCCGACACCGACGGGCAGCGGGACGCCTTCGGACCGGCCGAGCGGGTCGACCACGCCGACGCCGACCAGGTCGACTTCGCCGAGCACCAAGCCGCCGTCCTCGCCGTCCACCCCGTCGGGCGGTACCTCGTCGTCCGCGACGCCGAGCGGGGGGTCGTCCTCGTCCGCGACGCCGAGCGGCGGTTCGTCTTCGTCCGCGACGCCGAGCGGCGGCACCACGGCCCCGTCCGCCGACACCTCGGCGAGCGGCGCATCCTCAAGTGCCCCTGTCGACACGACCAGTTCGGCCGCGCCCGAGAGCGGCGGCGCGGACACGTCGAGTAGTGCGGGCACCGTGATCTGACCCTCCGTACGACAAGAAAGGGCCGGCTCCGATGATCGGAACCGGCCCTTTTCGTGTCGGTCAGAACAGGCGCAGCTTGTCGTCCTCGATGCCGCGCAGGGCGTTGTAGTCCAGGACCGTGCAGCCGATGCCGCGGTCGGTGGCGAGGACGCGGGCCTGGGGCTTGATCTCCTGGGCGGCGAAGATGCCGCGGACCGGGGCGAGATGGGGGTCGCGGTTCAACAACTCCAGGTAGCGGGTGAGTTGCTCCACGCCGTCGATCTCGCCGCGCCGCTTGATCTCGATCGCGACGGTCTGGCCCTCGGCGTCCCGGCACAGGATGTCGACCGGGCCGATGGCCGTCATGTACTCGCGGCGGATCAGCGTGTAGCCCTCGCCGAGGGTGTCGATGCGGTCGGCGAGCAGCTCCTGGAGGTGCGCTTCCACGCCGTCCTTGATCAGGCCGGGGTCCACGCCGAGTTCGTGCGAGGAGTCGTGGAGGATCTCCTCCATCGTGATGATGAGCTTCTCGCCCGCCTTGTTGATGACGGTCCAGACGCCGTCGTCGTCGCCGGAACCCTCCTTCAGCGTGCAGGGCGGAGACATCCAGTTGAGGGGCTTGTAGGCCCGGTCGTCCGCGTGGATCGAGACGCTGCCGTCCGCCTTCACCAGGATCAGACGGGGGGCGGAGGGGAGGTGGGCGGTGAGCCGGCCCGCGTAGTCCACGGAACACCGGGCAATGACGAGACGCATGGTGGGCAACGCTACTCGACGGGCGTGGGTCGACGCGATTCGCCCTGGAAGACCCGTGACGCCCGTTGTTCATTCTTGGCCGATTGTGGGCCCATTGAGAGTTCCCTATGTACGCATTCTCCTGGTGCCGCCATCCTCCGTTGCCTACCGTATAAGCGGGAGGTCGCGAGACATGTACGCAGCGTGTTCGTCATCGCGAACTCCCTTATCTGTCCGGCAACCCCCACGAGTTGGGGGTGCGAGAGGAGAACCCATGTCGCTCGACGTCTCACCGGCCCTACTCGAAAAGGCCGAGCGAGGCGAGGTCGACGAAGCTGAATTCGTCGACTGCGTCCGGACCTCCCTGCCTTACGCGTGGGAGATGATCAGCTCCCTGGTGGCTCAGCTGAAGGTCGACGGCGGTGCGTTCGCCGACAACCAGACGCCGCCGCCGGACGAGCAGGCACGCGGTCAGTTGCTGCGTGCGCTCGCGAGTGACGCGATACGCGGCGCGCTGCAGCGGCACTTCGGTGTACGCCTGGCCTTCCAGAACTGCCACCGGGTGGCGGTGTTCCCGCTGGACGGTTCGGTGGACGAGACGCTGGCCCGCTTCACCTCCGTGCGCAGCCAACTGCTCAACCAGTCCCCGGAGTTCAGGGACTGCTGACGCGGCTACGGCGCACTTGCTTGCCGCTCCGTACGCGGGAGGTGCACTGTACGGGGCGGCAAGCTCCCCGCGGATCACTCAGCACGGATCGCTCAGCACGGATCACACGGCACGGATCGTTCAGCACGGATCGCTCAGCCGAGGTGGGGGAGCACCTCGGCACCGAGCCGCCGTACGTTCTCCTCGGTCGCCGCGAGGTCCCCCGACCCCTCGACGAGCAGCGCGAAGCGGGAGATGCCGGTCCGCTCCGAGGTCGCCGCGAGCCGGTCGACGCACAGCCGCGGGGTGCCCACCGGGTGCAGTCCGCAAAGGAGTTCGGTGTACGCGAGCGGGTCGCGCATCCGGCGCTCGCGGTCGTCCACCGTCACATGGGCGTCCAGCCCCTGCTTCAACCAGCCCGGCATCGCCTTCACCAGGGCCTCCACGGCATCCGCCCGCCTGTCGGCGATCTGGCAGACACCGGCCGACACATGGGCCGCGCCGTGGATCTCCTCGGCCGACCGCCCGGCCGACCGCGCCAACTGCCGCCACAGGGCGACCATTTCCGCCTTCTCCTCGTCCCCGACATGCATGCCCAGCAGCATCGGCAGGCCCCGCTCGGCCGCCAGCCGCACGCTCGCGGGGGAGGTGCAGGCGACGACGACCTCGGGGCCCGGCGCGTCCGACAGCGCCTCCGACGGCCTTGGTACGACCGGGACTTCACGGAACGCGAAGCGGTCACCGGTGCCAGCGACCGACGGCTCGCGCAGCCAGTTCATCAACAGATCGAGTGATTCCGGGAACCCCTGTTCGTACGCCGCGAGGCCCGAGCCGAACACCTCCAGGTCGACCCACGGCCCGCCGCGCCCCACGCCCAGCGAGAAGCGCCCGCCGCTCGTCACATGCAGCAGCGCCGCCTGCTCGCCCAGGGCGACCGGGTGGACGGTGGACAGCACGCTGACCGCGGTGCCGACGCGGATGCGCTGGGTGCGGCCCAGCAGTAACGCGGCCAGGGTGACCGCGGACGGGCAGGTGCCGTAGGGCACGAAGTGGTGCTCGGCCAGCCAGACCGTGTCCAGACCGGCTTCCTCCGCGACCTCCACCGAGCGGACCGCGCGGTGCAGTGCCTCCCCCTGGCCCTGCCCCGGGAACTGGGCGGCCAACACAAAACTTCCGACGCGCATGGTTCTTCCTGCTTCCTTGGCTCCGACCCGGAGCTCCCCCACCGGGCATAACCGTCCGACACGTGCCGAAGACACGGCCTGGCGAAGAGATTTGCGGATTGTCTGCAGAATGCGCGGTCCCGAGGGGGACTTGTGTGGGTTGATGCCCTTCGCGTACCCCTGTCCGCGCCACGTAGGCTGGACACAGCCCTTGCCTCCTGTATAGCCCCGTGAGGTGTTCTGTGTCCCCGCGTCGCAACCGACCCAAGGAGTCCGGTTCCCCCGGCCAGAGTGCCGACGACGAGCGCTCGGGCCGCTACGGCGGCTGGCAGTCCACGGAGCACTGGCAGGGCGAGGAGTGGAGCGTGCGCCACGTCGCCGGGGCGAGCGCGCAGGGCAAGACCTACCGCTGCCCCGGCTGCGACCAGCAGATCCCCTCCGGCGTTCCGCACGTCGTCGCCTGGCCGGAGCACGCGGGCGTGGACGACCGCCGCCACTGGCACAAGGCCTGCTGGAACGCGAAGGACCGCCGCACCACACGGGTGCAGCGGTCCAGGAACGCGCCGAAGTTCTAGGCCGGCGTTCTAAAAAGTGGTGCGGCTCACACGTCCCGCTGCTCCAGCAGCGCGACCGCGCCGGCGAACGCCACGGCCGTCACGCCCGCGATGATCCACAGCGGGTCCCAGCCCGAAGGGCCGCTCTCCGTCAGGGAGTTGGAGTAGAAGACGCTCATCTGGTTCGGGATCGAGTACTCGAACAGCTTCTGGCGTACGTCCTCCAGCGACTGCGAGAACATGAACAGCGCGATGACCAGCGGGGCGAGCACCGCGCCGATCATCACGGTGATCGCGCCCGCCGAGTGCCGGATGATCGAGCCGACGATCAGCGAGAGCAGCCCGAGCAGCGCGATGTAGAGCGAGACGCCGACCGTCCCCTTGAGCCACTCGCCGGCGGACGGGTCCTTCGCGCCGTTGTTCTCCAGCAGCGAGGCGTCCACGAAGGCGATGAACCCCGCGGCCACCAGGGTGACCACGAAGGCGACCCCGAAGAACACGATCGACTTCGCAGCCAGGACACGGCCCCGGCTGGGGCACGCGGTCATCGTCGTGCGGATCATGCCGGTGCCGTACTCCGAGGCCGTGGTCAGCACGCCGAGCGTGATGATGCACATGGAGCCGAGCAGCAGCCCGAAGAAGCCGTAGGAGAGCGGGTTCTCGCCGTGCAGCTCCGAGGAGGAGTTGCTGACCACGACGGCGGCGAGCAGCCCGATGCCGACGACGAGCACCACGAACACACCGAGCGTCCAGATCGTCGAACGCACCGACTTGATCTTCGTCCACTCGGAGGCGAGCGCATGCCCGAGATGCGTGCGCACCACCGGGATCGGCGAGGTGTACCCGCCGTACGAAGGACCGGGCGCCGCCTGCCAGTTGGGCACGGCTGCCTGCGGCATCGGGGGCTGGGGCGTACTCATCGGGCGTCCTCGGGCTTGGTCAGGTCGGCGGCGGCGGGGGCGGCGGCGGGCTGCGCGGGCGCGGGAGCGGCCGGAGCGGGTGCCGGGGCGGCATCGGGTGCCGGAACCGCGGGCGCATCCTGAGCCGGGCCCTGAGGCGGCTGTGACGGCGCCTGGGGAGCCATGGGCGCCGGGGGCCCGTACGGGCCCGGCAGCGCCGCGCCGGGCGCCGCAGGGGCGCCGTACGGGTTCGGGGCGCCGTAAGGATTCGCCGGGGGCTGCCCCATCGCGAACGGCCGGCCGCCCTGCTGCGGCGACGGCGGCGCGTACCAGCCCGGCTGGCCCTGGCCCGGTACCGGCATGGGCGGCTGCGCGCCCGGCGGCAGCTGCTGCATCAGGCCGGCCTTCTGGTCGATCGTCGAGCGGTAGTCGACGGCCCCCTGCGTCATCCGCATGTACGCCTCTTCCAGCGAGGCCTGATGAGGGGACAGCTCCCACAGCCGTACGTCCGTGTCGTGCGCGATGTCGCTGATGCGCGGCAGCGGCAGTCCCGTCACACGCAGCCCGCCGTCCTGCTCGGGCAGGACGTGCCCGCCCGCCTCGGTCAGCGCCGAGGTCAGCTTCTCGCGCAGCTGGGGCTCGGTGTCGGGGGTGCGCACGCGCGCGAAGTCGGCCGAGTTCGCCGAGATGAAGTCCCGCACGCTCATGTCGGAGAGCAGCTGCCCGCGTCCGATCACGATGAGGTGGTCGGCGGTCAGCGCCATCTCGCTCATCAGGTGCGAGGAGACGAAGACCGTACGGCCCTCCGCCGCGAGCGCCTTCATCAGGTTCCGCACCCAGAGGATGCCCTCGGGGTCGAGCCCGTTGACCGGCTCGTCGAAGAGCAGCACCTGGGGGTCGCCGAGGAGCGCGGCGGCGATGCCGAGCCGCTGGCCCATGCCGAGGGAGAAGCCCTTGGAGCGCTTTCTCGCCACGTCCTGGAGGCCCACCACCCCGAGCACCTCGTCCACGCGCCGGGCCGGGATGCCCGAGAGCTGGGCCAGGCTGAGCAGATGGCTGCGGGCGCTGCGGCCACCGTGCACGGCCTTGGCGTCGAGCAGGGCACCGACCTGTCTGGGCGCGTTCGGCAGCTTGCGGTAGGGGAAGCCGCCGATCGTCACCTGTCCTGACGTGGGGTTGTCCAGGCCGAGGATCATGCGCATCGTCGTCGACTTGCCCGAGCCGTTGGGCCCGAGGAAACCGGTGACGGCACCGGGCCGCACCTGGAAGGAAAGGTTGTACACGGCGGTTTTGTCGCCGTACCGCTTGGTCAGGCCGACAGCCTCGATCATGCTCCGCACCCATCGAAAGGATCAGGACAGCAGGGCGCACGCCCCCGTAAGGGTTAGGAGGATATAGGGGCGCCGACGGTTCCGCCCAAGGGAAAGTAAAGCTATGGCCTCCGCTATGCGTCCCGGCGCTTCGGCTACGCGTCCCGGCGCTTCAGCAGGACGTACGCGCCTGCCAGCGCAGCCATCACCCACAGCGCCATGATCCCGAGCCCGCCCCAGGGTCCGTACGGCGCGGAGTCGTCGACCGGCGTGACCACCTGCATGATCTTGCTGCCGGCCTGGTCGGGCAGGTACTGGCCGATCTTCTTCGTCGCGGAGACGTTGCCGAGGATGTTGGAGATCAGGAAGAAGAACGGCATCAGGATGCCCAGCGACAGCATCGGCGAGCGCAGCATCGAGGCGACGCCCATGGAGAACAGCGCGATCAGGGTCATGTAGAGCCCGCCGCCGATCACCGCGCGCAGCACACCCGGGTCACCGATCTCCGCCTTGTGCGAGCCGAGCATCGCTTGCCCGAGGAAGAACGTGACGAAGCTCGTCACCAGCCCGACCACGAGACAGAGCCCGGTGGCCACCGCGATCTTGCTGAACAGGAAGGTGCCGCGCTGCGGTACGGCCGCGAGCGAGGTGCGGATCATGCCGGTGCTGTACTCGTTCGACACGACCAGCACCCCGAACACGATCATCGCGAGCTGCCCGAGACTCATCCCGGCGAAGCTGATGAACGTCGGGTCGAAGGACAGCTTGTCCTCGGCGCTCATGTCGTCGAACTGGCTCTTCGACAGCGCCGAGATCAGCATGCCGAGCCCGATCGTCACCACCACGGCCAGCGAGAGCGTCCACACCGTCGACGCCACGGAACGGATCTTGGTCCACTCCGAGCGGATGACCTGGGTCGCCGCCATGTCAGCCCTTCTTCCAGCCGTCGCCCCAGCCCTGCTGCTGTTCGGCAGGTGCCACGGGGAGGGGTGCGTCGGAATGCGCGTGGTACTCCACCGACTCCGCGGTCAACTGCATGAACGCCTCCTCCAGGGAGGCCTGTTGGGGACTCAGCTCGTGCAGCACGAGCTGATGCGACGCGGCCAGCTCACCGATCTGCTCGGACTTGCCCCCGTCGACTTCGAGCACCCCGCTGCCGGACTCGACCACCGTGATCCCGGCCTGGTGCAGCACATCGAGCAGTCGCTCGCGCTGCGGGGTGCGGATCCGGACGTAGGACCGCGAGTTCTGCTGGATGAAGTCGGCCATGGAGGTGTCCGCGAGGAGCCGGCCCTGGCCGATGACCACGAGGTGGTCGGCGGTCAGCGCCATCTCGCTCATCAGGTGCGAGGAGACGAAGACCGTACGGCCTTGCGCGGCAAGGGACTTCATCAGGTTGCGGATCCAGTGGATGCCCTCGGGGTCGAGCCCGTTGACCGGCTCGTCGAACATCAGGATGCGCGGATCACCGAGCAGCGCGCCCGCGATACCGAGCCGCTGCCCCATGCCCAGCGAGAACCCCTTGGCCTTCTTCTTCGCGACCGAGGTGAGCCCGACGGTGTCCAGCACCTCGTGGACGCGGCTGTTGGGGATCCCGTTGCTCTGCGCGAGGCACAGCAGGTGGTTGAAGGCGCTGCGTCCGCCGTGCATGGCCTTGGCGTCGAGGAGGGCGCCGATGAACTTCAGCGGGTCCTTGAGCTGGTCGTAGTGCTGGCCGTCGATGCGTACGTCACCGGCGGTCGGCCGGTCGAGCCCGAGCATCATGCGCATGGTCGTCGACTTGCCGGCGCCGTTCGGGCCGAGGAAGCCCGTGACGATGCCCGGCCTCACGGCGAAGGTGAGGTTGTTCACCGCCACCTTGTCGCCGTACCGCTTGGTCAGCCCCGAGAGCTCGATCATGCGGCCACGCTAAGACGCCCGTTCGGCGGATGCCACCCGAACGGGCAAACAGAGTCCGACGAGGCAGGCAACAACGGTGAACGCCGTCGCCCAGGCGAACGCGTGCGGGAAGGCCGAGGTGCCGTGCCCGTGCGCGAGGACCGTCGCCAGTACGGCGGTGCCGACCCCGCCCCCGAGCTGCTGCACGATCCGCACGGTGGTGCTCGCGTGCGGGATACGGGCGCGGTCGAGACCCTGGTACGCGCCCACCATGACCGCCATGTTGGCCGCGCTCACCCCGAGCCCGCGCACGACCAGCGCGACGAGGAGCAGAGCCGCACCGGGATGCGGGAGAAGGAAGGGGAGGGTACCCAGCGCACACAGCAGCATCCCCGCCACGGTGACCGGGCGTGGCCCGAGCCGGTCGGTCAGCGGGCCGGTGACCCGGGCCAGCAGGCTGCCCAGACCCTGCGGCGCCAGCAGCAGCCCGGCCGCGATCACGCCCTCGCCGCGCGCCTGTTGGTAGTAGAGGGGGAGCAGGAACATCCCGCCGAACAGGGCGAGCCCGTTCAGGAACGTCAGGATCGAGGAGACGGCGAAGGCACGGTCCTGGAACAGGCGCAGGTCCACGAGGGGTTCGCGGACGCGCAGTGCGTGCCGGGCGAACAGGGCTATCAGTACGGCGCCCACGGGGATCGCGCTCGCGCGGGCGACGCCGGTCTCGGAGAGGCCGTAGACGAGGGTGGCGAGGCCGGGGGAGAGGAGCAGGAGGCCGGTCAGGTCCAGGTGGTGGCCGGGGTGGGCGGTGTCCTTCGGGACGCCGCGCCAGGCCAGGGCGAGGGCCAGGAGGCAGACGGGCAGGTTGACGTAGAAGATCCAGCGCCAGCTGAGGTGGCCGACGATCAGGCCGCCGACGACCGGGCCGAGGATCGGCACGACCATGACGGGCAGGGTGATCGCGGCCATCAGGCGGCCGAGGGAACGACCGCCGGCGGCGCGCATGACCAGGGTCTGGAGGACGGGCAGCAGGAGTCCGCCGCCGATGCCCTGGACGACCCGGAAGGCGATCAGTGAGCCGATGTTCCAGGCGAGCCCGCAGAGGAGTGATCCGGCGAGGAAGAGGGTCAGCGCGCCCAGCCAGACATTCCGGGAGTCGAAGCGTTCGACGGCCCAGCCGGAGACCGGGACGACCGTGGCGAGGGCCAGGAGATATGCGGTGCTGACCCATTGCAGGCTCGCCGTGGAGGCGCCCAGGTCGTGGCCCAGGGTGTGCAGGGCGATGGAGACGATCGTGCTGTCGAGGAGCGGGGCGAGGGCGCCCAGGACGAGGATGCCGGCGAGTTTGCGGACGGCGGGGTCGAGGCGCTCGGCGGAGTGGACGGTGGTGTCGGGCATGGAGGTTCCCCTTAGAGACGCTGCGTCTCTTATTTCCCCCACGATAGACTGGACCCGATAAGAGACGCAAGGTCTCCTAAGGGCTTCTGAGGTTTCCTGAGTTCTCCCTGGGTTTCCTGAGTGGAAGGTGCCGGTGATGACCGGAGAGCAGACGCGGCGGCGCGGGGCCGCGCTGGAGGCCGACATCCTGGACGCCGTATGGGAGGAGCTGGCCGACGTCGGCTACGCCCGGCTCACCATGGAGGGTGTCGCGGCCCGGGCCAGGACCGGCAAGCAGGTCCTCTACCGCCGCTGGGCCAACCGCGCCGAACTCGTCAAGGCCGCCCTGCCGCACCGCACCGGCTTCATCGTCGACCAGGTGCCGGACACCGGGGAGTTGCGCGAGGACCTGCTCACCCTGCTGCGGCTGATGGTCGAACGGCAGCGGGAGCTCGGCCCGGACGTCATCCGGGGTCTGCTCGCGGAGGTGACCGACCTGGACCCGAAGGTCTTCGGGATCATGCACGACATCCTGCTGACGCTGCTTCAACGTGCCGTGAAACGGGGCGAGATCCCCACCGCCGACCTGCCCCGACGGGCCGTCACCGTCCCCGCGGACCTGCTGCGTTACGAGATGGTCCTCTCCCTCGACCCGGTCGCCGACGCCACCCTCGTCGGGATCGTCGACGACGTGTACCTGCCCCTGCTGGCCGGACACGGCTGAGGCACCGCCGAGACACGGCTGAGGCCCGCACCCCCTGAGGGAATGCGGGCCTCGGCTTTACGACAGGTGCTTACCGGGACTGCTGAGCCGGAACTCCACGAGAGATCGGCTCGTCCTCGACCGGCGAGCTCGCGGCGGCCACCGCGGCACCGGTGAGAGTGGCGAGCATCTCGCGCACGTTCGTCAGCTGGGCGTTGATGCTGTCGCGACGGTTCGTCAGGGCGGCCAGCTCGCGCTCGGATTCCGAACGGATGCGGTCGGCCTTGGCGTTCGCGTCGGCCACGATGTCCTCGGCCTGGCGCTGAGCCGTCTCCACCGTCTGACGGGCGCGACGCTCCGCGTCCGTACGCAGCTTCTCGGCCTCGAGGCGAAGCTGCTCCGCGCGGTGCTCGATCTCCGCGAGGCGCTTCTCGGCCTTCTGCTGACGCGACGCCAGGTCGCGCTCGGACTGCTCGCGCCGCTTGGCGAGGTTCGTCTCGAAGTCGGCGGCGGCCTGCGCGGCCTTGGCGCGGGTCTCCTCGAAGAGGGCGTCGGCCTCCTCGCGCTTCTGCTGCGCGTCCTTCTGGGCCTCGCCACGCAGCTGGGCGGAGTCGCTCTTGGCCTTCTCGACGATCCGGACGCCCTCGTCCTCCGCCTTGGCCTTGCGCTCCGCAGCGAACGATTCTGCGTCGTTGCGGACCTGCTGAGCAGCGGACTCCGCGAGTTCGCGGTGCTGCTCGGCCGCGCGCCGGGCCTCCTCGCGCAGGTCCTTGGCCTCTTCCTCGGCGAGGCGGAGGATCTTCTCGACCCGCGCGCCGAGCCCGGCGTACGACGGCTCCGCGTCGCTTACCTGGGCCGCGGCGTTCTGCGTTTCGAGGTGGAGCTCCTCGATGCGCTTTTCAAGAGCAGTGATACGGGCCAGAGCGCTGTCACGGTCGGAGACGAGCTTCGAGATGCGTTCGTCCACCTGAGCGCGGTCGTACCCACGCCGCACAAGCTCGAAGCCGTAGGGGGAAGTGTCGCTCATGGGGTTCCTGTCGAATGAGACCGGTGAGGTGATAGGTGGAATCCTAGGGGCCGAAGCGGTGTGTCATCGAGCGGATGCGTGTTTGATCTGGAGAATGACACCCCTTTTGAGTGGCTAACCCTCGGACCGCTTGCCAAAGACCGG
>Ga0307515_10004013_pt1 | contig 30724 bp, 36 predicted proteins | sample 17_EM_MG_FD_194513 | JGI IMG/M metagenome (GOLD analysis project Ga0307515, IMG submission 194513) | Populus trichocarpa ectomycorrhiza microbial communities from riparian zone in the Pacific Northwest, United States - 17_EM | ecosystem: Host-associated > Plants > Roots > Unclassified | place...
TGGTCAGAATTCTGTGGCTGAGTGGCTGAGTGGCTGATAGTGGCAAGTATAAACCACAAGAACTCAAATTAAAAACAACCCACCAATTTAAGTCTGCAAGTTGCACTCTGACAACAAAGTGTGATATCCATGAAATGTGTATAACTCTACCTGCTTTCACATCCCAGGTTGACATTCATGATATTTTTAATATTGGGTGCATAGTTGTGGATTAATACCTTTATGGTATTGTTTTTTTACAGTAGTATGAGGAGAATTTGCAATGGAGTAAATTGGCAACTGGGAAGTGAAATAGAACCTATTTATGGATGTTTCATCCCTAGAACATATTGTGATCAGAGCAAAACTTGGTGACATCATTGGATTTCAAATGATTCAAATAGTTGAGCAGATAGCTTCTTTTCACCTGACAACAATTGATCTGGCCATACAAATATTACTGACTTACAGAGAGTTGGAGAGATATACTAGTGGGGTTGGGACCTGTACAGTGGGTATACTGTAGAAGTTGCAGTTGAGTGTACACAGGGTGGTGGAAAAATCCATATTATATCTCCACTGCTTACATTGGCAGATATAGTCAGCAGGGGGATTGTGGTGCACTGAATTACAGGGATAACAGAGGTGGACTGGGTGATGGGGAGTGAATAAATTTAGGAGAATCTGGGGAAAATGAGTACACCAGAAGAAATGTCATTACATGCTGCATAACTCATCGAGAAGCTGTTTCTGCGATTGTAATCCATAGCATATTTGACCCATGGCAGTAACAGCTCCTCTGATTCTGCATGTTGACTACATTACCATGATATGCATACAATTTTGTGCACTAAATAGCATACATCATACTGCATTCAACAATACTGCTGAATACACTTCATTGTATATACTTATGTAAGCTCTCTAGATGCTCTTAAGTACATTTCCAAGTATGATCTCAAGTTTGCTTCCAATCACACTGACTAATACATTCTGAGCCTGCTTGACCCTAGGCTCCCTGGTAAGCTCTCAAGATGCTTCCAAGTACACTCCAAGCACGCGCCCGGATTCACCTTGAAGTATGTTTTCACGTACAGTTCGAAGTACGCTTCCAACGACGCTTCTAATCCCACTCGATGGTATACTCACAGCCATATGTGCTGCTTTGTGGCATCTCAAGATACTCTGAAGTACACTCACAAGCATGCTCACCAGTATGTCGTCAATTGCATTTCATGAAACACTCCCAGTCTACTTGGCTCTATACTTCAAAGTTCACTCACAAGAGGCAAGACACTCCCAATGTCACCTGAATATATGCTCCTATGTATGCTTGGTGGTATGTGATTCACAGACTTGCAGCATTGTAGCCACAAGGCACCAGGAGGCGGATGGTGAGTAGTGGGTAGTAGGCAGCATATCACAGCAGAAATCAGAACATCTGTCAATATCAAAGTGTGAACCTCATCTTTATTGTGCCTACCACAATGTGATCCCATGATGCCTCATTGTGATGGTATTGACAATCACTATTTTAGATTCTGCAGAAATAATGGAAAATTGGATCTTGGGACTCAGATTTTCTTGAAAAATCGGCGGTCCGCAGCATACAGAGTGTGGGTTTAAGTATACATGTTCAGTGCAGGCCTGATGATGAGGCTGGCGATGGTATGATGGCAATCGTGATGATGGTGAGGATGGTAGTGTTGGTGATGGAAATCATAGTACCAGAAGCACATAAACAAGCAGACTCAGATTGTCACCATTCATGTCAAACTGTCAGAAAACTGACAGATTGTCACTGTACAAAATTATTGTGAGGAAAATGGAACTTCTCCGAACGCACGCATATCTCAGGTGCAGCTCTCAAGTATTGCTTCATCATGCTAACAGCAAGCAGGCTCTCTAGGAGGCTATGAAGCAGGGTTCAAAGCAGAATATCAAGCAGACTTCCGAGTAGGCTCTGATAAGGCGGTCAAGTGCCAGCCGGCTCTCCATTAGACTTCATACATCTGTAACAACCCTGAGGTAAACACATGTATACATCCATCTCTCGCCACCAGTCTTATATAGTTTCATATTCACATGTAAACACTACTATGAATGGATGAATGATTACTATTGACTACACATTGTGCAGTGGTCCACAGGAAGCTTGCTGTGAGCTGTGAATGTACACCGGGACACAAAGTGCGGGCTATAGTCAATTTGTACTTTTGCGGATGTTTCATCTTCCCACACAATGAAATGCAAACTCTATTCTTTCCAGCTCTTGGTTACATGTACTCATGTTGAGCCTTAGTTGATCCATGCAATATGTGTGGTTCCTCAAGACTGGCTGTTCTACCAAATCCTGTCACCCTCTTCTTATACTCCTTGACCTAGAACTGCTCCTTGCAAATCCCCTTACATTGCTGTAAGAGGTATGGTGGAATGTTGAAGATAGTCCTTCTGCATTCTAGATCCACTAATTAACCACTACAAATCATAGGGTATATCAGTGGCAGTTGAGTAAGTCATAGAGCCTCCGTCTTTTTGCTACTGTGGTGTTGATTCCTTCTTCCATTCCTCTTCTCTATCATCATGACCCTCAACAGAAACTACCAACAGAGTGGCTGGATAGTCTATTTAGTGGAATATACACCTGGATACAGACAGTCCTTGATGTGGAGGGCGGCATGGCACCATATGTGTGGTATTTGATAGAGAGACCAGGTGGTGCATTCAACTTTTTTTCTTCACACAAATCGAGTCATAGATGTCACTAGATTATTTTTACATATTCTAGCACGGCGAAATTGTTGCCAGGACTTGATATTATATCTGGAAGAGTGTCCAACTTTTGGTTCCCTCCAAGTACTTGAAAGCCAAGGGTAAAGTATACCCGGGAGTTAAGCTGGAGATGATCTATCTGGGTACCTCCAAAGGGCAGCAAAGCTGCCACCGTAACTTGTATCACCTAATATTGCCACACATCTGATCAGTTTCTTATCATAATAAATATTCCCACTACCACTATCCCTTATCATCATACCATTCTTTTGTCTTTTAATGTTAATCGATATTTGCAATTCCCTTTATTACTCAGGGCTGGTATTTATTCCCAATATTCAAAAAATTACACTAGGATAGTATTTCCCCAATTGGGTTGATGTTCTTGGAGAGTATATTCCAATGGCCCTGGCTTTCCTGAATATCAGTGATGAAATTCATATACTGCCTGGAGTCCATCATTCGATATTGCAGAATATGATGTTATGGATAAAAATCTGGCCCAGCAATTGACCCATTGCAGCTGCTATGAATATATCTGAATGTCTTCAATACTTTCTACTTGGTACACTTCCACTCCATTAACTTCCATAGCTGGAGGTAGGGGAATATAATACCAGAGAAGAGCGTCATACATAACTGAATCCAATATGGATACAAATCGCCCTAGATAAACTGTAACCATACTGGGAACGTCCGGTGTGTAGGTTCCTGGTAATACTATGCCAGAAAAATCATAAGGACCAAGGTGTTTCCAGTTCAGTTTCCATCATAGTTGAGTTGTGTGTATATATTTGATGTCTAGATATACTTTGCTACTGACGATGATATTGATTTCACGCTTTAACATGCTGTTTGCACTCTCTTTCCAGATTGGTTGACTTTGGTACATGCTGACAGACAGTTGTTTGTAGATGTGTTTAATGATATGTTGTTTCTGGTCAGTGTGATTCAGTCTGGAAACCTGTCTAGATTCCTCCTACTGAACAAATACCATCCTGTGACCTGCATCTAGTCAGGCAAAGAACTGGATACACTTTGTTGCTTCAGAAGTCCAATTAATTGCTAAGATTTTTGCCAGGTGTAGTCACTTTATCTATATGTTCTGATGATTGTATACATTGGATAAAGTGTAAATTGACTATTGGCTGGACTACAGGTGCATGGGTAAATGTGCTGCATATTGCAAGCTTCCCATAGACTCTGGCACAGTATGTAGTATATAGAAATCTAATGTGGAATCATAGAGATGTATCCCTGGGCCTATGGAACTGTATATGACTGGCAGCCAGAGATGGACTTATACCAGTCTTTACTGGTTACTCTATGCAGTTATGCTGGTACTGTATACACGATTTCTGTGAGACAACGTGAGAGCCCATTGGCATTGTAGCATCGATTTGAGAGCCTGCTTGAAAGCCTGCATGAAAGAGTGCTTTATATTCAGCTTGGGAGAGCTGCCTGAGAGAGAGCTGCACATGGCAGAGCCATGCTTTGGAAGGAGTAGAGTATCCCATGAGAAGGTTTTGGCGGAAGGAAAACTGTGAGATTGTGGAAGCCGTGGCTAACAGAAGGCTCTAAGTCTTTGGAAGCTTTGAGACTGATGTTGATGTAGCCAATCTAGATGTCTAAGCGCTTCTGATGCTATGGTCGGCATCACCAACACCTTCACCATCAGCATCATCACCATCACTATTATCAACATCATCATCATCACCATCACCTTCATCACAGTTGCCATTTTCACTGTTGCAATCATCACCAATATCCAGGACAAAATGCCGGCACATATGCCCACAATTGATTGGAAGCAGGTGGCAGATTCTTCTGGAAAATCTGAGTCTGATATCTGCTCTTCTGCAGTTCCAATTTACTGCCATTTCATCAGAATGTCTGGTATTAATTGTCAACACCATGACTAAGAGGTATTGTGAGTTCTAGTCATGGTGGCCTTGCAAAGGATATGGTTCAGAGTAAGACATTGCCAAAGATTATGAATTGAACTACCATATAGCATACATCACGTGCCACCCGCCACCCACCACCCGCTACCTGCCGTCTGCCACTTGCCACTTGCCACCTGCCACCTGCCACCTGCCATCTGCTACCTACCACCTGCCATCTGCCTCCTGCCACCTGCCACCCACCATCAGCCTCCCACTGTCTGGTGCCTGATGCATTGAAATCAACACATCTCCGGATCTGGCATGCAGGAGCATCCTTGCAAGCATATAGTCATTCGAGATTGATAGTGTCTTGCCTCTTGAGAGTGTATTTGGGAGTGAATAGTCAAGGAGGCTGGGAGTGGGACAGGAAGTGCGATTGGCAGCATGTTTAAGAGCATGTTTGGGAGTGTGCTTGTGACCATCGTGACAGGTGACTTGTTAGTAGATAGTCAAGCAGGCTCAAAGTGTGTCATCAAGAGCAAGTGGGAATAAACTTGAGAGTGTGCTCAGGAGTGTGCTTGAAACTGTCTTGAGAGCTTACTTTGGAGCGAACTGTCCAGCAGGCTGGCAGTATGCAATCAATGCAAATGGGGGTATCATTGAACGCATGTCCAGGTGTAGTGTTAGCAACTGGTCCAGGTAACCTGCCAGCGTTCCAGGTACGGACTGCAGAAATGGTGGGGACGAAGGGTAGCGGGGGGGGAGTTCCGCCATCTAGCCGGCTTGCCCGGAGGCGGAGGGGATATCAGGGGCCTGTCATACTCTAATTAGAGTCAATACAGTATGATTAAACAACAACAACAACTGCAGAAATGGTTCAGTTCCGTCCCACACCCGTCCAAAAACCCGACCCGCTGCCTCTTGGCGGGCCAAAGCAGTACCCATCCCTGTCAACCAACCATTGTACCGGGAATAGCCAGACCTGTCGGTGTAACGGCGGAAGTCTTGTACTAGTGGCTAGGGTTGCAGCGATCACGTCATAGGCCGGGCAAGCGCAACCTTGATTAGATCTCAACACGCATCTTGGCTCACTATTGAGAATCCTACCATTGTACATACTTTTAAGATCACTCTGATCCACATGTGCAACCGTATCCTTATATCGCCAGACGCTGGCGTACGCGTCCTTACACTATTCCCAATTTTTCAGTAACTAGATACGTTTCGCTCACAGGATTTCGAGAATCAACCCGTATTTTGATGCGTCACAACACGACAAAACACGACTCCTCCAATGTCTCCAAAACGAACGAATAGACATCTGTTCTGCACTAGTAACAAGCGCGGGAGCGCAGAGACTATTTGGGCATCAATTGGTCATGGCACTCCAACCCTAGCCAGTCGGATTACCACCCCTATCGAACACGTTAGTCCACAAGTTCTATAAGGGAACAAGATCGATGGAAGCGAGCGTGAAGATTACAATCGGGATGATGACGGTGAAGATCCTGAGGCCACTAGTCACGGGGACGTCTATCATGATCACCGCGATTCCGTTCAATCCAAGGTTACCATGACCGATACGCGAGATATGCTGCAGCAGGCGCAGAAACTCGTCGTGATGCTCTTCCAGAATGCGGAAATGAAGCCACCACCATTATACGCGAGATCAAAAGACAAGTTCGAGATCATGCACCCAAAACACTACTGTGGAGGTCCAGATGAATTGGAGACCTTCCTTGGCACCCTTCGCTCTAACTTCTGAACTAACAACCACCCTGTCCCAGGAGGGGATACCGACAAAGTTCAGTACGCGCTCAATCACCTCGGAAGCCAGGTCAATGATCCGGATGTTACCCAACGACAGACGAGCATGATTGACCATTGAACCTGGGGCCACGACCTACTCGCCGATGACCACACATGCGTACACGACGACGATCTTTTTGTTACCAAAATCTAGAAGCATTACGGAGACACAGATTGGAAGCACGACTCATCCACCCAAGCATACCACGAAATGATGCAAGGCTACCACAACTCAGATGGGAATATATGCGCATACGCAAATCGACTCCAACGACACTGCTGGGAAGCCAGGTGGGACAAGGAGCAGCATAGGATCATGCTGTACGATGTGATCTGGGCTGGGCTGAAACCTTATCTTCACCCGAAGCTGAGGCCTTTTACCAATGCAAGCAGGGGATTCGACTCCATCGACGAGCTTTTCGACACAACAGCAGACATTGAAGCACCACCACCAAATTACGATTAGCAGCAACGACCAACCGAAAGTGGAAGTCGAAATCAGAAGGGAAAGAAGAGACCACATCAACCATACACCCAGGGGGGGGAGAGCTCAACATCGGGAGCGGGCTTGGGAACAAAACCTGGCTCGATATCGACACTCCCACCTGCACCTTGGGTTACTAGTGATGAGTGTCAGCAACGATTCAATGCAAGAGTGGGCTTGAGATGCGGAGTGAAAGGCCATCAATCTCGGGAATGCCCAAAATACTCACCCTCCAAGAAGCCCGAACAGAAGTCAACAGAAACACTGGACACAAATGAAGGAGAATGCCACGTCCAACGCCAATGATTGTTCGATACGCAGCAACGAAAAAACTAGTCCATCTCTCCCGGCATCTGGCTAGGAGAGAGAGGTTGGACGACATGAACCAGGGAATGCAGGTTGTGGCGACGAGGGCGACGATGGCAACATTGGACGAGGTTCAACTGCCTCTGATATCAACAAGACCTAGGATTGTTCTGGAGAGCCCAAGGGCCCTCATGTTTTGCCAATATCTCTGCGGCACAGAGACTCCATATCCAGCGCACATTTGTCATGAAATTCGGATACGAGACCGACATGGCGAGATGCACCGGGTATGAGCTCTCATCAACTGCGGCACACCTAGCATCATTATGTCTCCGGAACTCCTTCGGAGGCTCGGACTGCGTTACCAAGCTGCTCATACTACTAACATTGGCCTCAACGGCCATGAAATTGAGCACGCAAATGACAGCTAAAAAACGACTACCTCCGTTCAATATTCGAAGCACATAGCTCTGGTTGACGAAACAGAGGTGCTAGTGGTACCGATCAAGGCATATGATCAGGTTCTCGGGTTCCCGTGGTTCTGAGCTCCAAATCCGGAGATAGACTGGTCGAAGAAATTACAGCTGACATTGAGGAACCCTACCGGTTCAGACCCCCAAGATACCCTGCCAAACAAGCATGAGGAAGGTGGAGTGAGCGTTGAACTGCTTTCAGCCACAGCATTTGATGACCTACTTGCTGGGGAGGAAGTTACTGAAACCTTCACCTTGAAGATAGAGGATTGTATAGAATTGCTGGGAGCTACGGTAGAGCGGACTCAGGAAGAAGGTGAATACCCTCGTGGGTTGAATGGGCAAGCAACGAGCAGCAGCGATAGTTGCTGCAGAAGAGCGTCCACATGGGAACCTTGAATTACTGCAATTGGCTCGCCGAGACGCGAAAGAAGTGACTACACGCCTGGGCTTGGTCCCTTTAGGAGCGCACCGCTAGTGGCAAGGCATCCTGGATTACACCCCTTCCTTTGCTCCCATTCCCGTGAAAAGGCCAGGGCTAACATAGACAGATGGAGGAGGGTTGGAGAGGGTGTGTACAGATGACAGAGGATAAATCCCGGCTAAGTGCTCGCAGTTCGTGGAGATTTTTAACAAGACGAACGCAGAACCACTGGCACCACACCGACCTATAGACCACATGATTGACATTGAACTTGGCTACCAATTGCGCTATGGATGGATCTACAATCTCTCAAAAGTCGAACTTAGAACACTCAAAGCCTACATCGAAACAAACCTAGCCAATGGATCCATCCAGCAACTGTCATCACCGGCCGGAGCTCCGATCATGTTCGCCAAGTAGAAGGACGCCGGCCTAAGAATCTGCATCGACTACCGGGCACTCAACAAGGCCACGGTGAAAAACCGGTACCATCTTCCATCGATCTAGGAGACGCTGGATGGACTTCGCGGAGCGCGTGTCTTCACAAAGCTCGATCTTCGGAATGCTTATCACCTCATCCGAATCAAAGAGGGCGACGAATACATGACTGGTTTCCAAACTCGGTAAGGTCAGTTCAAATATCGGGTTATGCCTTTCGGCTTGACAAACGAACCTGCTACATTCCAGTTATACATCGATGATTACTTACGGCCTTATATTGACGATTTCGCGCTGTGCTACCTTGACGATATCCTAATTTACTCGACTATTGAGAAAGAGCACAAAAAACAAGTACAAAAGGTGCTAGAGTGACTACCGGTATTCAGTCTCTACTGCAAAGCCGAAAACTGTCAATTCGGGGTCTCGGAGGTCGGTTTCCTTGAGTTTGCTATCAACATGGAACGGATCGGTATGGACTCGGACCGAATCGCAACAATAGAGGACTGGCCGACTCCAGAATCAATTTGGGATGTACAAGTGCTCCTTGGATTTGCTAACTTCTACCGGCGGTTCATTAGGAAATTTGCGAAGGTAACGCTACCCTTAACAGAGGTACTGAGAACGACGACAGAAACCGCAAGCACTCCCACGGCCCCGGGAAAGCCACTCAGGATGCCAAATAAACCTTTATGAAGAAGGGAATGGACTCGAGAGGCCAAACTAGTGTTTCCGGAGCTTAAGAGGGCGTTTACTGAAGCCCCGATCCTCCAGCAATTCGATCTGGGAAAGATCATAATTCTCCAGACAGATGCAAGCGGCTTCGCAATCACCGGCATCTTTAATCAGTATGACCAGTTTGGAACTCTACGACCAGTGAACTTCTACTATCGAAAATTCTCTGCTGCTGAACCAAACTACAACACGTACGATCTGGATCTCCTCGCGATCGTGGAAACAATTAGGCAATGGCGACACTAACTTGAGGGGGCAAATTCCAGGATCCTGATACAATGCAACCACAAGAATCTCAAGTATTCCAAAAGTCAAAAGTGGGATCCCGAAGACAGGCTAGATGGGCGGAGATTGTATCTTCATACGACTTCATCATCGAGCATCTGGCAGGAAACAGGAACCCGGCAGATGGACCCTCTAGACCACCTGATTACTAGATCGAATATGAGAGACCTACTGCACGACGTTTGGCAACTTTAACAGCCGTTGAACCTTACGATGATCTCCTACTGATTATCAAGACAGCCCAGGCTACCGACACACTGGTTAACGACATAAACAAGAAAATCGCAGATATCCCAATTGTCGGCTACCCTGACCTGACAGAGAACGGTAGAGCGGAGGGTGCAACGGACTCGCATAAGAATTGGAAAGTCGTCTCAGGGGCCCTGACCTACTAAGGGAGGATATACCTACCAGAACCTCACCACAGCAAAGTGATAAGTCTTTTCCATGACAATCCTGAATCTGGCCACCTTGGAGCCCTTAGAACTGCTGAACTCATATCTAGAGATTTCTACTGGCCTGCGATGGATGCGACGGTACGAAAGTACGTTGCTGGATGCGAGGTATGCCACCAAATCAAGGCACCGAACCACAAACGTCACGGAATACATATTCCACTGCCACCGCCCCATCGACCTAGGGAGGGAGTCACCATGGATTTCGTCACCAACCTGCCTGAGTCAACGGCATCAGCATACACTGGGATTTTGGCAATCATAGACCGATTGATTATGATGGCAATCTGCCTCCCCTGCCGGAAGGACATCAACTGACCGGAACTGGCACGAATGTTTTTCGAACGGGTGATCTGCAAGCATGGCATACCGGTTGACATTATCACCGACTGTGGCACTCAGTTCACCAGCCGATTCAGGAATCGAGTTTGCTCTCACATGAGCATCAATCACTGTCTGTCGACCGCCTTTCAATCCCAAACAGACGGCCACACGAATCGCCAACACCAGACCATGTAACACGACCTATGAGCCATCTGCAACTACGGGCAAGATAACTGGGTTGAACTCTTACCTTGGGCGGAATTTGCGTACAACAACTCCGTGCATGCTTCGTCAAGGATGACCCCGTTCAGGGCAGTTCATTATTGGCATCCCGAGATGCGGTTTAAGACGCCAAAAGCAACAAGCCTCAAGTCGGAGACCTGAGCGGATGTCTTGCTCGAAAGACTAGAGGAAACGCACCGTGTACTCCGAGAGAACTTGGTCGAGGCACAGGAGAACAAGATGAAGTACACTGGCAGGATGGAGATCCCTTTCGAAATGGGAGACAGAGTCTGGCTCTCACCCACACACTTCCGCACAATCAGGCCTTCAAAGAAACTCGACTATAAACGCGCTGGACCGTATACGGTAAGCAAGACCAACAATAGAAGAGCTTCCAAATCACGCTTGCCGAAGATGATGCGCAATCACAAGGTGTTCCACGTGTCACTACTCGATCGTTATACACCCCCGACCATGGGCCAACTCTCATCGGAGCCACACCTAATCATTGTCGACCATTTGCAGGAGTCGGAAGTCGATCAGATTCTCGACTCCAAATGACGCTACCGGAAGGTACACTATCTAGTCCAGTGGGCTGGGTCCAGCCACGTACGTACGAGTTGGTAACCAGAGGCAAATCCTGTAACTACTGAGGAGCTATTGCAGGAGTTTCACCGAAAGCACCCAGGGAAGCGACTTTGAGACGTTGAGACCGGACAAATTGAACAACTTGTATTCTTTCCTTACTATTGGATAGCGGTCGAGTACAAATGGCGTCAGCACGGGTTTTACCACCTTCAGATCATAGTCAATTGGAGGAGGACTTTCCCCGTGCGCCGGATCTGCCGAAAAGACCTCCTGAGAGGCACCAATCGGTCGTGGGATTGGTCTGCTTTGTTTATCCTGGTTGTGGGATTCGTCTGCTTGTGTTTGCTCGGTTATTTGGTGGTTTGTTTGTTTGCTTTCCTCTTGTTTCTCCATGTACGGGATCATGCAGCCCAGGAGTTCTGCACCCAAAGAGGGGGATGATGTAACGGCGGAGGTCTTGTACTAGTGGCTAGGGTTGCAGCGGTCACGTCATGGGCCTGGTAAGTGCAACCGTACTTAAACCTCGCCATGGATCTCAGATCACTGTTGAGTATCTTACCATTGAACCTACTTTCAAGATCACTCTAATCGACATGTGCAACCATATCCATATAACGCCAGACTCGAGCGTACGCCTCCTTACAGTGGGTTTCAATTTCTTGTTCTGCTTTTCGGGTTGTTCTATTTATGCTTGCATTCAGATATCGTACTGTTAATCACAAAATGTTGACTTTGGTATGTCATTGTCTTGTTTGGATGAATTGGCCACAATCATATCAACGAAAGGTGAGGCATGCTCCGTGCCCCATTTTGACAATAAGCATCAACAGACTGTCAACAATTTTTTGTCTTGTAAGTCAAGTATTTAAAATTTTCATGTGGTCGTTGCTGTACATAGTAAACATATTGGATTCCTGTATATGCAAAAGGGAAAGAGATGTGCTCACGGCACCATGTTGAAAATGAGCGTCAAACGAGCGTCAACAATTATTGGCCTTTCATCATGGGCAATCAAAGCGCGATGCGGCCGTTATTGCCTATATCCAATGTTTTGACCGTTTTTGTAGGCTAAAACACTGAGGAACCCATAGTTGGGGCATGGTGAATGAAATATGTTGTTACTGTCCAGGACACTGTGTTGGGAATATCTGTTGCTTATCTGCCTATGAAGGCTGCCAACTCCTGGTTTATAGATGTCTGCAATAAATTGCCACTTAGAGTACCCAACATGCGAGACCAAAAATTGTTGATGCTCTGCTGACACTTCTTTTCAAGATGTGGCAGGGAGCGTGACGCTTCCTCTTTTGACTATAACGGCAGCCATGACCTCATTTATGAATGTCCGCAACCGATCACCAGTCAGTGTACCCCAGATGCAAGATCCAAAATCGTGGACCCTCCATTCATGCACATGTTCAAGATTGGGCTGGGAAGGGTGTCACTTCCTTTGTTGCCTATAAAGGTGGCGAATACCTCGTTTATGACTCTTCGCTGGCAACCAACTGACACTCTGATTACCCAAGATGCAAGACCAAAAATTGTTGATGCTCCTTAGAACCTGATTTTGCCGCAGGTGTATCCAGTGTTAGCAACGGTCCCACACTGGCACTTGGGGTCCAGGTCCGGGTCCAAACTGAATCTTTCCCCAATTGGCAGTTCCAGTTGTCAATTCACCCGAACCGACGCCTCGGGTACAGTTCGATGGCAAGTCCCGAACCCTGCTCAATTCGGCCTGTTGTCAGCTGATCACCCCGTTGGTCCATCTACTGATTCATACAAAACGCTTGTCGTTGCAATGTGATAATAGTATCTTCTCAAAATCACATATTGAGGAAGAAATAATCTCTTTTTGCTTGTTTTGCAGTTTGCGAGATCAATGATTTTGGAATCTGGGTTTTTCGTTTGATATATTGTATTTTTGCCTAACATGGGGGTCAATACTTCTGTTATGTGCTCCAATATCCACGCGATGCCTTGATTACCCAATATGCATGACCAAAAATTGTTGACACTCCATTGACATTCATTTTCAGGATGCGGCAGGAAGCGTGTAGCAGTTGTTTTTGCCCATACTGGTTCCCAATATCTCATCAATGGATGTCTGCAACCAATCGGGAGTTAGATTACCCAAGATGCAAAGCTACAAATTGTTTACTCTCCATTGACACTCATTGTCAGAATGGGGCAGTGACTGTGTGGCTGCCTGTTTTGCTGATAAAGGCTACCAATACAGTGGTTATACAATACAGCAACCAAATAAATATTCATTTACTATACTAAGTGTTAGCAACGGGTCAAAATTGCTGGTTCGGTTCCGGGTCTGGTTCCAACCCGCAACCAAACCGTTGCAACCGGTTTCCACACAAAACCTGGCATTTCAACATAATCACTTCGCCTACAATTAAGTATTCCAGTTCTGATCATATCATGATACAATCAGTACGTAGATTGTGCAATTCAAGCCGCTCTTTCACCACCCGACCTCAGAGATGTAATCCGACCGATATTGATTGAGTCGCGCTCGAAAACCGGCTAATTGTGTTTAAATTTGCCCTTCTGTCACAGCCACTCACCAAATATCAGTCGAACCGCAAATCGGAATGCGCGAGCAGAGAGAGCGGCCAGAACAGGTCAATTTAGCTACTGATCACATCACGATATGATGAGAACTCAAATACTTAATCGCGGCCAAAGTTGTAGGAACAGTAAAATGGAACCATGGTCCAGTTCAAACCCGTCCCCGAACCTGGTGGGTACCCCTGTATTCCGGGTAACAACCAGGACTGGACAGTCCCGTCCGGTTCCAAACCCGGACCGCAGCCGGGTAACCCGGAACCGTTGCTAACACTAACTGTACCTACAAGACCAACAATCGTTGATGCTCTGTTGAAGCTCATTTCGATGCATTGTCCATTCAACAACCGCTGACATCGAAAAAATTTTTTATACAGATTTGAACTTATATTTTGCCATTCTGACCAATTGAGACTTAGCCCCGTGGCAAAGCCGGGTGCAGTAATATTCTTGCACTGTTCGCTCTCATACTACAGAAATTTATATATCTTGCCAAAAGATTCATTGCATCCGCTATACATCTATTTATGAACCGATATTCACAAGCGACCGCTCACCATTCTCCAATAATATATCACTCAATGAAAATCTCAGTTGAGCTACATTAAGAAGCTGGTGAAACAAATTGACGCATTCTGTCCTAGTTTTTCAAGATTGCCTTATTCCTCGTCATTTCCATTGCAATCACCATCACCAAGAACTTTTCAGCCTGTCTCTTTGACTTCCGTATTGGCCGGATCAATCTGTGAAAGTTTGGTGTGGTACTCATATCCTGCTGCTCTGGGCTTTCCAGATCATTGATGCCATTGTCCTGCTCTATATCAGATTCAACGTCTGGCAAGACATCATCTTCTATGTCATTTGGATTATCAAAGTCCCCATTCCAGTGCAGCAAATTATTGGTGTCCGAAATGCTTTCAGGTGCGCTATCCTCATCGCTATTGTATGGCTGATGGTTGACTCTCCTGATTTGGCAGACACTCTTTATTTGACTTTGTCCTCCAGGGTCACCAAAGCTGGTGGCAGAGTTGATCTTTCCGACAATTTAAATGCAGCTGCACCATGATGTTGAAAGTGTGACCAGGATGCTTTGACGATCTCTTCCGTGTCTGAAATGTATCCTACGGCTGTCATCTGCTTGTTTTCAGTGCCAGATTCCTTCTCTGTAGTATGTATGTTTTGGCTGCCCTACCACATCTAGAAAAAGCCATGGACCTTGGCCATGTGGGGCAATTTTGTTTCCTCCCTGTCTGTTTTCATTTCTGAGTTATTTTCAGTGTTTGTTGTATCCAATGTTGGCTCATCGCCTGCAGAGATCATGATAATTGCTCCAGGAAATGGCCTTACAATGACTTTTTCGTGAAGGGTCCCATATGTGGTTTTTGACTGCCTCCTGCCAATCACATCTCACCGAAGGGAAAAACTGGCATCCACTCCAACACCATGCGGCATGATAGATACCATGGTGCGTGCCACATATATGAGCATCAGCAAAAAGCATTTCTGTCTGGACGGAATTGATCCGTCAGAGTGGACGCACTCTGTCAGAGCCGTCGCGGACACCCCGGTGATGGATTACTCCATGCCCGGCCTCGATACGACGCTATGCGCTGCATATCGCCCACTGATCACTGTTTCACCTCTTGTTCTCACTCTAACGGTCTCTGATTTTAACCGAACACTCTGGTGTTGTGGCCAACTGTGACCATATGTCGGAATGTGTTCATTGGGTACGCGCTTGCATTGGGATTGCAATCCAATGGGTGACGTTGCGAAAATCTCTCCTTGCGTCCCTTCTACCAGCGCACGAAATGGAATTCTCTCTTCACTATTTGTACATATTATTCCAAGTCGCCAGATCTATGTGGCTATTGACAATCCATCACTCGTTCTGTCCATCTCCTGTCTTACAACTAGTAGCTATCTTTAGAACTATGTGCGCACAGCCGATGATGTTTCCCACGCTGAACACTTGTAATGCAATGGCTGCCGGTGGATTTCTCACTTGAACAAATTTCGAGACCGGATCCATGTTACCTGAGTTATAAGGTATTGTGGTGAGCGCAAGGGCTAACCAGCACTCAACGAAAGCTCCATCCTCGTTTTGGAGCTTGATTTTCAATAGTCGTTGCAGTTGCCACAGGAGACACCCATTCAGCGCACTATAACACCTCCCTGGGCATTGCTTTACCCACACCCAGTCGTTCCGTCGATCCCCTGAGCGCCAGCTCTGGCTCCCTCTGCATTGACACATCTGAGATATGGGTTGACCATCTGAACCATCAACATGAACCTTGATACCAAGGTAAATACAGAGCTCCATTGCGTGCAGTTGTTCATGGGACATCTACGTCTTATTATGACTCTTATTCTTTATCAACTCCCCCGTGCTGGTGGATATTGCGGCGGAGTGCATTGTGGCTGGCGTATAGTCGAGTAACGCTCTGCGGTCCTTGATTATAGCGTCAGGATGGTTTCCATCAGGGCGGATTCGGAGTCCCATGAATTCGGGCTTCGCATATCTTTGAGGGCTCAGGGGGGCAGCCAGTTCAGCACTAGAAGGGAAAACATTGCAGCCGGCAGCGCTCTTCACCCTACGCTGAGCGAGGGATTGGAGATTGAGCTCTCTGAGTTCGAAGCAGAGGATGTGACGCTGAAAGCTGATTACTTGTGGCTGTTAGTTGAGAATGTGATTGGAGGTGTTCCAACCGTCCATGAGGTGTGTTTTATGTGCTTGTTCATGTCTGCCTGCAGAATGTTGTTGCAAGGCTCTGTCTCGACGAAACTGTTTGGCCCAATGAGACATCAAATGGATCTTCAGAAAGTTGAAGTTTGCATCTAACTCCTTGGAAATATCTATCTCGTGGCTGATATTATCCGGCGAGGCATTCATTTCCCGCCCCTTCGTTGACGGCATCCACGTTCCCGCATGTGTTTCCTCATCTACCTTTCGCGTCTTCACGAGTTCAGTTATCAGGGCATTGGCTTTGGCCTTCACCTGTTAGCCGGCTCGCCCGAGTAAGAAAACATGTTTAAAGATGCGAAAACGATCGAAGGCGTCCTCCATGCAGCTCAATGTTGCATCATAGTGGGATTTATATCGAGCATACATATAGAATTCTCACAATGCCCATGGGCACTCAATTGCACGATTTCACATGGCACTCTGAGCGAGGTGTCCACCTTGTAGAGACCGGGTTACAGCTTCAAGCAGGCACTGGCTCATTTCCTTCATCTCCTTCCCATTCCATTGAGAAACTTCCTCATATGACTTATTTTTTGGTGTGAGGTTGTGGTAAGCAGGCACAGATAACCAGCTTGCATTGTACTGGTCGAGTCATTTGTGCGTCTTCATGAAGTGGGAAATCCACTTCTGGAGGTGGTAGAGCATGCCGATCTGCATTGTATGGAGGAGGTCGGGCATAGGGAGGTCCCTCACGATCCTGGGAATATGTCGAAACACTTTGAATCCTCGGTCAACATGGCGCGACGACAGTTCGGCACTGGCTGCCTTGGTGTTGGCATCGATGAGCGTTCTATATAGGTTGTGATCCCGCCAGGGGTGTTGCTTGTCAGGATGCACATTATCTCCAAGTTCGTTCTTTGGACACTCGCACCAAAGCCAGACATGCCCCATGAGATGATCTCGGTCGTTATACTCTTGGCACTCTGCAAGCCATGCTGCTAAAACCGGTTTGCAACGCCTGAGGTTGCCATTTGCACAGAGAACGTAGTAATACATGCTCCCGGCATTGAGATATAGTTTAGAGGTGAGTGGCTGGAGTAGGCGCCGGAGTACATCATTCAGCACCTCTCAGTTTGTTTGCTGCTGCTTATCCTGCCACTTGTGAGCAGTATTGCGATTCTTGATTGGAAGTGGTAGGAGAGCAACCATTACGACGCTGTGCGTTGAGGGCATCTTGAGGATCTTCGAAGATAGATTGCCAATTGTCATATATACAAGCCACTCATTCTTCTCACCAGCAAAATTCGAGAGATGTGTTCCGTCACACATGAAGATCGAGGAAACCACTGTATCCCCCACTCTGAGCGTTGACTAAACGTCCATAAGCAGGTTATTATCCTCGAGTATCTATGCTTACCTGTGTCTCCCACCACCAGTCCGCAGTGTGCATTTCGGTATAGAGGAGTTGCATAGGTGTGTCGCTGTTAACGCAACTCTCAGGGGCGAACATGAGATGCTTGGGATAGGCTGGCTGCTGCATCAACCATCTCTTACTGTTGATGATGTCTCGATTGCAGTATTTGATAGGGCATTGGTGATTGTCATTGCATCTCATGTCCTCGAGAGTGTGTAGTTCCCACTCCCCAGGAGCATTATCATCTGGCATGCTAGCCGTGAGCTTCTGGACGCCATCCCCGTTTCTGATGCTTCGGAAACGCAGATTGGTGATTTCTTTCTTCTGCACGTTGTCACAGTATGTCTTCATGCCCTTCTTCAAGATCCCACACGGGATATATTTGTACTCTTCACAGGTCGCAAACGGGTAGTGGGGATCATCATCTCAAGACGGCCCTGTGAATCGCGATCCCATGGCTCAGCAAAGTGATCGATCAGCGGAACGCCGGCGCCGGGGAATATCTCCGTCTGCAGCAGCGATGGCGGTGGTTGGGACTCCGAGTCTGTGATGTTTCCAACATGTTTGAAGTAGGGAAACTCATCCAAGTGTTCAACTGAATCGTTGTTAGCGTTGAATTGACGACTCTGAGCGGGTTCAACGCGTCGGGGCGCGATGCAAATAGTCAGATCCTTCTGGCGTGCAACTTGAAGGTGTTCAGGATGGTGTAATTTGATATGTTCAAGTCACCAGCTGTCTGAGGTGAGCTTCTTTTGGCATGAAAATTTGGGGCAATGGAAAGGGGTCTTCTCTGGCATTGTTGATGACATGCGAGGAGTGGAGTATATACTGTAGAACGGAAGGAGAGTTGGTCCCGGGCCTGAGCAGCATTGTGTGTAAGCTCATGATACTTTCAGCTAACCTGTTGAGCCTCAACACCATCACATGAAGGTTTCTTACACGCCAGGAGTTGCTACAACGTTGCATGCGCGATGTCCCATAATACTGTGAATAAAATGAAACCAATAAACGAAAACCAATGCAAAACCCACAAATAAAATAAACCTTGACCGATCCAAAAACATTGCGATGCGTGTAATGATAAATGCCTGCGATAAATAGATCAGAACAAAGGAAACAAAAAGGAACAGAATCCGACGCTAACCCGAATGCAAGAACCATCATCTCCTATGCAATGCGAGGACTGGTTCACTTGTCATCTACCGGGCCATCTGGGCTCGCCTCAGGGGGACGGACATCGGGGAGAGAGACATCAGGGTGAGGGACATCAGGGAGAGGGACATCGGGGTGAGGGACATCAGGGAGAGGGACATCAGGGAAACTGTTGCCACCTGCCGATTCACCCAGCAGCAGCAGATCCACATCAACATCCGAGGTGTTCCCGGCAGCCTCAGCTTCTCGCAGAGTTGGCACTGCTGGGCGAGGTTTTCGAGGCGTTACATGCTCCAAATGCTCCTGCACACCGATGGGTTGGGTCTCTGGAGTTCGTGGTTGGGGGCGAGGCTCCGGGGTTTGTGGCCGTGGGGCAGGCGCCGGAGGTTGTGGCCGTGGGGTACGCTCCCGCATCCGCTGGCCTTGCTCAGGTAGCACAAATGGATGATTGTCTACCATGGTATCTACATCATCAGCCGATGTAGTGACCATCGCTCCCTGGTATCTACATCATCAGCCGATGTAGTGACCATCGCTCCCTGGTATCTACATCATCAGCCGATGTAGTGACCATCGCTCCCTGGCCAATCGTCCGAGGTTCCTTGCCGACATCCTTATCATTATCCTCCTCCTCATCCTCATCCTCCTCCTCATCCTCCTCCTCCTCCTCCTCCTCTGCCTTCTCTTCATCTTCTTCCTCTTGATCATGCGCCTCTTCATCGTCACCGTCCCATTCCATATCCACATCGCCGTTTAAATCAATGCTGTCCACTGCGTCCACATCATCCTTGAAGGGCATATCCACATCAGAATCATGTTCTGTGCCAAATTCTCCGATCCACTAGGTAGAGTCGGTATGATCATCCGAGGGAATTGACACTGCGGGCGATGCTTCCTACTCTAGATATACCCCCTCTAGTTAGCCCGCTCTGTCCAACCCTGCCTCTGACATTTCCTTCTCCAACTGCGAAGCAACGGCACAAGAGTTATCATCTCCCCCTGGGGTTTGTTTAACAATCACTTTCCCTTTACTGTTTCCCTTCCCCTTCCCGTTCCCATTCCCCATCCCGTCCTCAGTCGGCCTCCCCATCCCCTTCCCATCCTTATTTCTCTGCCCGTTCCCAGTCCCTATCTCACCTCCCTGCATGTCCTCCTCACCCTCACTGTCGGCATTTTCATTGTCTTCACGAGGACGGCTCTGTCCACCGCTCACTGCTCCAGAATCTGGCCAGTTCACATCATCATCATCCTCGTCGATCATCTCATCCCAATTCAGTGGTCCAACGACCAGGAAGTCACCTGGCTTGTACTGCTGGCAGCTCAGAGGCTCATCTTTTGCCCTGAGATCATCGCTACCGGACCAAGAGAAACGCTCACATGTGCGTTTAACCTTCCCCGAGTTGATTGTCTGCGGATCGGAGTGATCTACTTGATCCCCGAAGGCCCAGGGGTTGTCCCACCTCCAATTGTTCATTTGGTAATGGGTTTTGTCAAACATTTGCCCCCTCTATGAGCGGAAGGCTGCCCACAACTCCCGAAAAAGGTGAACCCCTGCTCTGGCAGTGCAGCCACATTAGCCGGAATTGTGAAAAGTGCCCAGTCATGACTGGATCAAGAAAGATTACATCGTAAAAGAGGTCCCAGGCGCTCTCATCCTTGACAGAGCAAACATTGTATATCGTTATGAGTCCACGGATGTGTTCCGAGATGAATCCCGATATATGGTCCCGATCCAATGACAGAGGTCGATTTATAACCAATGTCGGCATTCTTGCCCCACCAGTTGCTTTACCCTTTCATTTCCACCTGCACTGTGGTGCCATCGCTGCAAGTTGGACATGAATCTACAACCAAGGCGGTAGCATTATGATTCAGTTGAACGTAGCGGAAGGAAGCCCAGAGTGAACGTACCAAGTGGTGTAGGTTGTCGGGTGTGTTTTGGAATGACAGGTGTTGGGTTGTGCAAGTCAGGTGATGTCTAGATGGTTCAGGATGCTGGCGGTGTGTTCAATACGGGAAGAAAAGAGAATGGACCTGTAGGCAGAAAGAAAAGAAAATGGAGGTCTAGGCGGGAAGAAGGGATATATATACTCGAGTTCCTACGATTTGATTCATACCCTGCGTTTCGTTTGTTACTGAACACAACATGGCCCAGCCTTCATCTTGCAGAACCAGCAGGCACCTCAGGAGTGAGGAGCCTCGAGACGAGATTCAGAACTCGAGGTGATGACAGTCCGCAATATCGGGCGTTCTTTTGGCATCACATCCCATCTTTAGCGCTCAGACCTGATGCATCTCGGAGCAAACTGAGTAGTTCTCAAGTCGACGCAACCATGCAACCATCCAACAGGACTACCAACGCCTAGTGGTGGAAAAAGCACACGCAACTGATGTCATAGGATAGAGAATACGTCATTGTTCACTTGGCAATGCTTCTAGCTCTGCCAAAGAGGGATTTCCACCGGGAAGCTGAAGATATAGACAATCAATGGTTTGAAGTATTGTGCCAAGAACGAGTGCAATACAATGAGAATCGCGCCAAGAAGGCATAAACACCCTTCAAGCAGTGCAAATAGACCTTCAGACGTTGCTCTAACGGTGAATATCAATGCTGAGTTGAATCTGAGTGTAATCTGATTGCAGGTAACCCCATAATTGAATGCATTTGAAGGAATCTCAGCCACGAGTCTTATCATGGTTTAAAGTCTAGCACAGTCTACACTGCCCCTCCCTTCTTCGTTGAATCTCTCCATGGTCACTCAAATAGGAGTCTACCTTGCCTGCTGTTCCACATGCAGGCAGAGGAAATTATTCCTACAGTCTTAACGTCGAACATCCATATCGGATAATGGCTTCACACAGCCATCACCCTGGCACATCTCCGGTTTCACACAATGTTCGAAGCCTTGATAATTGTCAGACTCTACAACAGTGTGGGCGTTGGGGGAATTCCGAACTTACCATTTCTAAGAGACGCTTTTCTGTACCGGCTGGCAAGATGGATTCCACCCCAGGAGGGGGTTCCATAGCCTCTACAATCCAAGGTTAGAACTCCACCCACTCATCTTCGCTGAAAAATTCTCGCGTTGCAGATATCTCACCGTCCGCTACACAGCAACGGTCAATACTTACTCCAACCCCCACGCTGGGTACAAGCACTCCTAACACACCAGCACCCAGTGGAACCTCTCAGACCGACTAAACGGGTCGTGTTGTGTCCAGCCCCACATCAGGCATTGCTAGCACTCCCACTCCTCTCAGCGGTCTTGAAAACCTACCTACACCCATCCCTAATCCCAAACCCCGCGCGATCATTACAAATCCACTGCTCTCGCGAGCTACAGAAAATAAATTAGAGCCAGAGGCAGTGGCAATTGCAACCGCAGGCGGTGTCTACATCCCGATCAGTTGTCTCCGGTAGTCGCAGCATCCATCGATTCGGTCCCTCCAAAATGACGTGTCTTGTATTTGGAATGGGCCGACTCCTGGAGCTCAATATGTGGAACTGACGGGCGTTTATGTGTGCAATCGACTTGGAGACTGTAAGTTATGCAACGCGACGTGTTGCGAAAACATTAGCTGAAGCCCCACACTGGTCGATAATAGAGACATACAGAAATGCCGCAATGCAGCAAAACAACATTTGGTCCATAGCATTCGAGGCGCGCACAAAGGAGATCGTGAAAAAGGTCTGCTGAAGCAACGGCCCACATTGGATATTACACGCTCAAACTGGTACCAGGTTCGCGCACAAAATGATAAGGTTAAATCCTATCTTTTTCAATCAGCAAGGGACAATACAGCAGAGCAATATGATCACCACCGCATTGAATCCAACGCAGAGTGTTTCGAATTCATTGATTCCCGTCTGGCAGACAATACGTATCTTTTTCCTGCAGCAGAGCGTGTGGAAGGTGGTGTACGCGGTCCAAATCCAACAAAGAGAGTGTCGAAAGCAGCTAACGAATGGCCAGAGTCCACTTGACTTCCTGGCTGAAGCAATCCCGCAGTGTATCTATATCAAATTTTATCATCGGGCCAATAACTGTGGTAAGTATGCTGATGAATTTCATAATTCGATGATTGATGACAAGGATGGTCATATAATCTCGACACTGATCATGTTAACCTGCACGGCCTTGCGCCATGCTCTCCTGGAGTTGCATAGGAACAAAGGCGTTCATCGGAAAGCTTCCAAGTCAAATCCGAATCCGGACAGACCTGATCACTCGAACCACTTCAATCACAAAAATGACGGCGGTAAGGACACATCCTGCGGCACTGCAACGGGTCGCGAGTTGTTAACCTCGCCTGGTGTTGCAGACACATATGCAGTCTGGATGAATCCCTGGAACACACTCCCGGAGAGCTACCAACAGAGAGTGTATACCAACACTCTTGCCATAGTTAAGCGTCAGATCCAACAGGCGGAGAACCCAACGCCTGCCGTGGTGATCAGCGTGAAAGCACAGTGTGTTGACAATGCAATTTTTCTGGATTATTTGACTTCCGAAGTGGCGCTTGATGAGCCTGAGAATCGGAAGCACTGACCCAAACATCCCGATAGACAGCAATTGCATGGATGATGATCATCATTTCGGGATGCCAGTGCGCAGCGGTGATTACGAGGATGAAGGTGATGAAAGCGATGTGCGCGATGATATCCCCACCGCCAGATGCTGGCGATGGCCGGCGACTGAACTCGAGTGGTTTGACATGCGAACCAATGATGTCACTAGGAATGAGGGCGAGGATCGCGATGATGCGGATGCAGATGAGGAGGAAGAAGCATCGCAAGCCGATGATGGATCAATGCAGAATGTGGAGGACTGAGGGTATACTAGGTTTGACCTGGGAACCCGTGATGTTGACGGGTAAGAGTGCGAGGATGGCGACGATGCGGATGTAGATGAGGAGGAATAAGCATCGCAAGCCGACGATGGATCAATGCAGAATGTGGAGGACTAAGGGCATAGTACAAGAAAGTGTGAAGATTAGACTGTATATTGCAGACCGGTAAAATACGATAATGGCGAAGCAAATGCAATGGCAAGGGATGTATCCAAAGCGAATACTGTATTGGAATCAGTGACGAAATCTCAATGCTAAACATATATGGCGCAAGTGCGGCATCCGATAGATTGCAATAGCGGATAGGTACAATGTGGCTATCGGCCGAAGAATGGCATAATGATCACTACGCATTCTGGCAATGGCTACTGCACAACTGCAGCCCCTGCGAAGAGTGTCATACACGTGTCGTTCTGATGGTGGGTATACCAGGTGCAACGTAATGGAGGTATGTATGCAACGCGACCCATCGCCTTGGCAACACGAAGGGTGTCATTCTCCGTCAGAGGGTTCGAGGTTCCGTCAGAGCTATCTGAGCTGTCCGGAACACCCGCGTGTTTCAGACGGAATCTAGCGTTGTTGCTGATGAGATTGGCATATTTTGTGTGTGTTTCCTCTTGTTATCACCACCGGTCTGTGATATCTGGTATCCGAAATATACTGCCAATTTGCATACGGTAAGAGTGGTAATCATGAAGATCCGGATTAAGTTGCCTCCAGATCTTTGGTGATCCAGGCGGTAAATTGAAATAGGTCCTGGCAACGGTCAATGAGTGTGCTGTGCGATCACTTCATCCGGGTGATGTTTGAGGCACATTGTTAGGCGTTTAGTACTCTCCATCATCATTCAAGAAATCATATGGATCATGAGAAAAATCATCAAATCCTGAAGCCGTTGTGGAGGGGAAGAGCTTGGTGCTCAGTAGACTGTCGGTTTTCATGACAGGCAAACATCTATGGTTGGCACTGTATTCATTCTCCACATACTTCAGAAATGCCTCTTCATATTGGGTTGTGTACGAACTCTCATCCTCAGGATTAATATCCATTTTCTTGTCCGACTTCCAGAACTGTCGCAACTTGCCGAAAAGATTGAGGATAGGCACTGAAGTGAGATGCATACCCATCGTTGGAGTTACTTCAGCATAATAATAGGACATCTTCTGTCGAGCAAACTTGACGTTGAAGAGCATGTCTTCCTTCCAACGAGTCTTCTCATTTGCTAACGCTGACATAATGCCATCCATCTGATTGAACATGTTATTGTAGACAGTGATAACATGATGCAAAGTAACCATATGCCTCTTTGACATCCACAGGGTCCAGGATCTAAATGGCTTCAAAACATCAATAATGTACCAGTCGATGGTCCATTCATCTTGTGCTGTGAAGTGTGGACAGTAATCACAGTATTTTGGATTCTGGAGCCACCTCGTCGGGAAGAAGTCATTTCGCCACGTGTAATCCACCGTAAGGTATATAACCTCCGGTAGTCTCCCGTAACAGCCATAAGAGCGGATAATGGAATTTGGCCCAGAGTCATTATGTGTAATGCGGATAAAACACGCATAATACACAGTAAGCTTACGGTAGTATTTCTACCTTTCCCCTTCACTTTGGTGTACTAACTAAGTACTCTCGGGGTGATAGCAAGAGTGTTTGTGCACGACATGTTGTAATCAAGTATGCTAGATCGACACTATGGATCATGTAGCCGAGGCTACTTGTTCAATCGTACTGTCTAGTCAGAATTCATGGTCGGTTGCCAGAGTAGTCGCCGTGATCTTGTCAGAGGCTCCACATGCTGTCGCCCTCGGCTTGTCAGAGCCCATTGTTAGCTGTCAGAGTCCGCACGTATAGTCACCGTGATCTTGTCAGAGGCTTCTCACGCTGTCGCCCTGGTCTTGCCAGAGCCTACGGTCAGTTGTCAGAGTCCACACGTATAGTCGCTGTGATCTTTTCAGAGGTTTCTCATGCTATCGCCCTGGTCTTGTCAGAGCCCACCGTCAGTTGTCACAGTCCGCACGTATAGTCGCCGTATTCTTGTCAGAGGCTTCTCATGCTGTCGCCCTGATCTCGTCAGACCCCACTGACAGCTATCAGAGTCCGCACGTATACTCGGCGTGATCTTTGTCAGGACTCACGGTCGATTATCACAATCTAAACATGTGTTTCACCGATTGGCATTCTAATCCTGATTTTAGAACCACTTACGCTTGGAATGAAATTAGTCAGTTTTCCATCAATTGTATTCCAATAATGAACCATCAATCTAATATATACTATACACATGAGCAGCTACACGTCCTGATCGTCGATTACCGTCTCCGGATCCCACCGTGTGTGTCACCAGGGGCTTTCCGATTTCGACCATTGATTGCATTGATGCTGTCCATATGTATATCCAAGATCTTCTTTTGTATCTCTGGTGGGATACTTTCCCATTGTTGAAATAGATCACTATTTGTACCTACTAAAATGTCACATACGTGTGTCCAAAATGGTGTTCTGCATACTCTTTTATGTATCCGCTTCAAATACCACGCGGAGGAAACTGCCACCAGCCCAGTTGTCGAAGGAATGCTTTACTGCAGTTGTAGCAAGTAACAAACACTCTGCTGTCACCTCATCGGTGAAGTGGGATGTATATGGCCATCAAGTGAAATTACGCTTTGAGTTCTCGAAGAAGGTTTTTGCCATCACGCCTGATAGCGAACGATGCAGAAACATCTTTTCCGGTATCTAAGTTGATCGTCAGGACATTAATAGAATCAACAGTGTTCAGTCATACTTCACTGTCACAGTCTGAATGATGATACCGGTATGTGCAAGGAGAGATTAGCCTCGTTACTAGCTTTTGGCGTTCATCGTTCGAAAGGGTCCGAAAGCTTGTGGCATATTGATCAGGTGCAACTTGACGAGCCTGTTCAGCGAAGAGCGCTCGGGCAGCTGATTGGCGATCCGCGAGCTTTGTTGTCAGTGCTACTGAACAGGGCTTGAATCATGCGAATACTTACTGTGTGGATAGCTGCTTTTGAGACATCAAACTCCTTGATTGCTGTACTCAGAATTGTGTGCACTTCGTTCTAGTTTTCCTCGGTCAGTTTGTCGACATCGACTGGGTAGGGGTCCTTGCTAAGAATTCTGCAAACGAATTGATCTCGGGCAATGTCCCGCCAATCTTTGGGCACCCTGATGTACCCACCGTACTCCTTTGCTGGCGGCCAGTATCGATGGGGGACCTATTCCGCTTTTGCATCTAGGTGCAGCCGAAGTCAGAGATGTTGCACAAAGTCAAAGCGCAAAAGGAAATGTTGCTCTTACCTGTTGAGCATAGTGCTTCTGGTTCCCCGGAGGAGTGTCACGGGGTGATTGCAATGACTATGTATTGTCAGCTAGAGAGTTTAATGTTGGATGCGGGTGTGGTTATTACTAGTGTTAGCAACAGGTCTGGACTGTCACTTCGGGTCTGGGTATGGGTCAGAACTGATCCGGAGCCCGATTGGCGGTCCGGCTCGTCAATACACCCGAACTGTCGAATCGGGTACGGTGCCATCGACATCTCCCTACCCGTCTGAATTGGGCGGGTTCCCAGTGGGTTGTACAGCGGGTCCATCTGTAGATTCATATAACATGCTTGCTTTTACTATTCGATTATAGTACTCAATCAAAATCGATCATTTGACATCCAGTAATCACATTTTGCATGTTTTGCATGTTGCAAGATCGACAATATTTTAATTCATGTTTTTCTTTTAATGATATGTATTTTTGACCAGGGAGGAGGTCAATAGTTCAATTATACGCTCAAATATCCATTCGATGACTTCATTACCCGATCTGCATCACCAGCAATTGATGACCCTCGGATGATGCTGAGTTGAGAGATATTCTCAGAATGGCGCCGTGACCGTGTCACTTGCGCTTTTGCACATAGTGGATGGCAATGCATTGATAATGGATAGCAGCGAGCAAATAACTTACCAATTACCTTATTTACAAGACCAAACATTGTGGAGGCTCCATTGATGCCTGAGGTGGATTGGCATTGACACAGACGATATTGCCTATAAAGGCTGCCAATACTTTGATTAAGGGTAAATGCCGTAGCACAGCCCTAGGATTATACAAGATGTAACCCACAAAATTGTTGACGCTCTGTTGACGCTCATTTTCAGACAGGTGCTGTGACCATGTCACGATCGCATTTGCACAGAACGGCTGCCAATACGTTGATTATGGACATATTCCGTAGCAGAGCCCTTGGAATATACATGATGCAACACCCAAAAGCGTTGACACTCTGTTGACACTCAGTTGACACTGTGTACATGCTCTGTTGATGCTCTGTTGATGCGGTGTTGACGCTCTGTTGACGCTCATTTTGAGGTGTAACGGTATCGACAAACATGATATTGCCTATACAGGCTGCCAATACTTCGATTATGGATAAATGCCATAGCACAGCCCTTGGACTATACAAGATGCAACACACGAAATCGTTGACGCTCTGTTGACGCTCATTTCCAGACAGGTGCAGTGACCGTATCACGATCGCATTTGCACAGAACGGCTGCCAATCCGTTGATCATGGACATATGCCATAGCAGAGCCCTTTGAATATACATGATGCAACACCCAATGGCGTTGACACTCTATTGACACTCGGATGACTCTGTGTTCATGCTCTGTTGACGCTCTGTTGATGCTGTGTTGACGCTCGGTTGACGCTCATTGCGAGGTGTAACTGTATTGACAATAACGATATTGCCTATACAGGCTGGCAATACTTCAATTATGGATAAATGCTGTAGCACAGCCCTTGGATTATACAAGATGCAACACACAAAATTGTTGACGCTCTGTTGACGCTCATTTTCAGACAGGTGTTGTAACCTTATCACGATCTCATTTGCACAGAATGGCTGCTAATACGTTGAATATGAGTCTATGCCGTAGCAGAGCCCTTGGATTATACATGATGCAACACCCAAAAGCGTTGACACTCTGTTGACACTCTGTTGACACTGTGTTGATGCTCTGTTGATGCTCTGTTGATGCTCTGTTGATGCTCTGTTGATGCTCTGTTGATGCTCTGTTGATGCTCTGTTGATGCTCTGTTGATGCTCTGTTGATGCTCTGTTGATGCGGTGTTGACGCTCAGTTGACGCTCATTTTGAGGTGTAACGGTATCGACACACACGATATTGCCTTTATAGGCTGCCACTACTTCGATTATGCATAAATGCCGTAGCAAAGCCCATGGAATATACACGGTGCGACACTCAAAATCATTGACGCTCTGTTGACGCTCATTTTCAGAGTGGGGCTGTGACCCTGTTGTGATCACTTTTGTTCAGAACAGCTACCAATACGATGATTATGGATATCTGCCGTAGCAGAGCTCTTTGATTATTCAAGATGCAATACCCAAAATCATTGACACTCTGTTGACACTCTGTTGACGCGGTGTTGATGCTCTATTGACGCTCTGTTGACGCTTCGTTGAGGCTCATTTGGTGGTGTAGCAGTATCGACTGACATGATATTGCCTGTAAAGGCTGCCAAAACTTCGATTATGAATAAATGCCGTAGCACAGCGTTTGAATTACACAAGATTCAACCCATAAAATTGTTGACGCTGTGTTGACGCTCATTTTCTGACTGGGGCACTGACCATTTCGCGATCGCTTTTGCCCAGAACGGATGCCAATATGTTGATTATGGGTACATGCCATAGTAGAGCACTTGGATTTTACATGATCCAACACCCAAAATCGTTGACACTCTGTTGACAATCCGTTGACACTGTGTTGATGCTCTGTTGACAATCTGTTGACGCTCTGTTGACGCTCAGTTTGAGGTGTAGAAGTATCGACACACACGATATTACCTATAATGGCTCCCAATACTTCGATTATGGATAAATGCCGTATCACAGCCCTTGGATTATACAAGATGCAACACCCAAAATTGTTGACGCTCTGTTGACGCTCATTTTCAGACTGGGGATGGGACCATGTCGCATTCTCTTTTACCCATCAAGGCTGCCAATATGATGATTATAGATACCAGCGAGCAAATGGCATCCCAATGGACTTACTTACAAGACCAAAAACCATTGACGCTCCGTTGACGCTCACTTTCAGAATGTGCCTGTTACCGTGTCGATTTCTCTTTTGCCTGTAGAGGCTGCCCATACATTGTTAATGGATAACAGTGAGCAAATCGGTTTCCAATTAACTTACTTACCACAGCAAATATCGTTGACGCTCGGTTGACGCTCAGTATCAGAATGTGAATGTGACCACCCAGCGGTCTCTTTTGCCTACAAAGGCTGCCAGTCAGTTGATTATGAATAGCAGTGAGCAAATCACCTTGCTATTAAGTTGCTTACATATCCAAAATTCATTGACGCTCCGGTGACACTCATTGTAACAATGGGGCTGTTCCCGTGTCGCTTTAATAATCACATAGTCATTATTGACAGGCAATGAATAATTTGTACCAATACTCAGTTGCATGCAAAAGCTTTATGGCATATCAATTTCTGATCAACTGATACAGAAGTTCTCTGAACGATGGATAACTTAGCACTGTGACATTTCTGCGCTTTCAGTTGGCAATTCACTGCATCTTGATCCATAACCTAATTTTCCATTAAAATAGCCCAACATACTCAGTTTGCCATATCCAGTTCGATCCCCTCAATTTCCATGACGTACCATGAGCAATTTTCACAATGCTCACTCCTCGCGCCCGGTCTAAACGCGGAGTAATGTAGTTGGTTGTATGAATGAATGGAACATGATGGTGGTCATTCATCCAGATTCGCGTCGCGCAATGACTGCTCCTTCTATGACTCGT
>Ga0307515_10004014_pt1 | contig 30720 bp, 5 predicted proteins | sample 17_EM_MG_FD_194513 | JGI IMG/M metagenome (GOLD analysis project Ga0307515, IMG submission 194513) | Populus trichocarpa ectomycorrhiza microbial communities from riparian zone in the Pacific Northwest, United States - 17_EM | ecosystem: Host-associated > Plants > Roots > Unclassified | place...
TATATAAGGTCTTAAAATATCTAGGAACTTTAACCGGCGGTTAAAGTTATCTAATTAGTTAGATTCTCTTGCTAAGACTTTTTTAAAGGGGGGAGTATAACATTCTATAGACCTTAACTTAAACTAGCTAATTAGGATTTTTTATCCCCGGGATAGAAAATCGCTATTAGCTCGCTTACCGCTAGCGCCTTAGCGGCCCTACTAATAAGATACCTACCTACAACTTATAAGCAAGAAAGCACCATATACTAAAAGGCAAATTTTAGGATAGCGAGACTTATATTATAATGGCAATAGTAAATAAGGAGGACTGATATTTATTCCGCTAGTTAAGCGGTATATATATATAGATAGCAACTATAAAAGAAGAGTTACCAGTATTAGGAATAAAGGTAAGTGGTTACTATATAAGGCATATTGCCGTCATATATAGCAAGTTGCCATTACATGCGGCAAGTTGCCGTTACGTGTCGCCGCGGCACTAGCGTGGCGAGGAGCCTTAAGCTTCTCGCCCTCCCTTATTAAGAAAAAGAATTAACAATTATTATACTATCTACGAACCGTAGCTACGTAATATTACCTTGTATAACTAACAAGATTCCTATAACTAAAAAATGCAGATAGGAAGGCGTAATAAAAGAGCTTTAGGAAATATAGTAAATAAACAGATACACTATATAGCTATTATCTACGCTCCTTTACCCGCCTTAGAACTTAACTATCCCCTAATTAAACATTTTATACTTAGTTCTATTAAATAATCTTTTTAAAATATACACGTCTTAAAATACATGGTATTACAATACTAGTAGATTTTATATATCTTCCTTAGTCTCTAGCTCTACTATTATTTCTTATAGTATAGTTCCGCCTAACTAATTAAGCCAGTCTTTTTAGCGGACTTTAGATATCTATTATTAATAGAACTTCTTTAATCTATTCCTTAGAGTTTAATTACGGAATAGCGTGCCGTTAAGATCCTTAATTAAGTACTATCCTTTATAAGGGTAACTCTTATATACGCGGAACGAGCCTAGCTATTTTATATTTAACTTATAGCTACTAGATTAATCTTACTTAAGCTGCGTATTATAGAGCATAACTATATCTTTAGCCTTAAATCCGTCCTAGCGAATGCAATAAGTATTATTAAAATACTCTTTATTTACTCCCCTTAGTTATTTTGTGTATATAATAGCCTTATATATATTTGCGTCTCTTTAATCGAACTACTTTATATAAAGTGCTAGTAGCTTTACAGTGGTCCGGACTGTTTACTAAGGTAGCGTTTACTAGGTAGGTATATAAAGTTTAATAAAAAGGACGTACTTATATCCGTATATAACTCTTACTAATATTATTCCTATAGACCGCTTAATAGTTATTCTATCTACCTATAAAACGGTAAAAAGATTACCTAGCTATAAGCTATCCATCTTCACTAAAGCGTCTACTATAGGCTTATAGCCTCGCTCTATTAAGCCTTGTGCTTATAGGTGATATACGGAAGCTATAACCCTTTTAATATTATAGAGCTCCGTAAGCGGAGTAGTAATATTAGTATTTTCTCCGCCGCTATCTATAAAGAGCTGTTTAAATACTCCCTATTAGCAGATAAAGTCTTTATAAAGGAACTTTATTATACTTTTTATATACTTTTTCTAAAGGGCTTAAGCCTTTACCTATCTAGATACGTACTCCTAAGTAGTAGCTAAATATTAAAATTCTAAATAGGTTATTAGTATAAACGTAATATCTACTATTACTTATTGCCATAAAGTAGATTCCTATATAGGGTGCATTACTTCTTCTTTTTATTCTAACTTCCGTCCCTAGTATTATAGGCACGACTTAACATGCTATAATATTTAATTCTATAATCTTAGCTACCAATATTAATCTAAGATTTTTTAATATACTCCCTCTTATCCGTAATATCCACTCTAATTATAAAGGCTTTTAATAATCTCTTACTAAGCATTCTCGCTATAAATTACCCTTTATATTGGCACATTTTTCAATTATTAATGGAAGAGCTGTTAATTATATATTAGGAACTTTAGTATATACAGTTTAAACTTTCTAAATTCCTTAGTATTTATCTCTTCTAGACATTATAAGGTTATAGGCCATTTCGTAATCTTCTAAGCTTCCTCTAAATATAAGTCTTCTAATAGCAGATCCGCTTCCATTTTAACTGGGCTAACTATATATTCTAAGGCACTTAGCTTATAGTCTATAAACTCTTTAATATCCTTAGTCGGTTTATTAGGTTGGTTACTATCTAATAATTATCGCAACAGTCTATTAGCTAGGCTATTCTTCTTCCCTAGCATATATCCAATATTAAGGTCTTATAGCTAGATCCATACTAGCTATCTTATTATTAAAGCTCCTAATAAATTAGCAATAGCACGATTTAGTTATATAACTAAGGTATTTATATCTATCTCTACTATAAAGCAAACGCCGTGTAGGTATACCTAATACTTCTTTAACGTATATAGTAGAGCCCAATATTTAAGCTTTCCTAAATTATACTTCTGTTCCGCTTAAGACTAAATACCACTCTTATATTAATATAGGTGGCAACGGCCTTGCATATCTAGTTATATAAGGCTATATCCCCATCTATTCTTATATCCGTTAATAATAAGAATAATTAGTCTAGCTCCCTTACTATAACCTAGTTACACTAACGAGGGTATAGTAGTAATTACATACTTTAGAGTTTTTATAGCGGTAGCCTACTCTATACCCCATACAAACTAAGCATCCACTTATAGTAGTTAGTTTATTAGCTCTGGCTTAATTACAAAGTCCTCTACCTATATTTAGTAATATACGTAAACTCCTATAAATATTTGGGCTAATATAACGTCTTTATAGTCCTTTTCGTAAATAATCTTTATAAGCTTTAACTCTTCCAGATATCGCCCTTTTCCATTATAACGGTAACTAATTACTATAATCTTATCTTTATAGAAGTAAGACTTTACGCCTAATATTATACACCTAGCTTATTATAAATCTATAAACACTCTATATAGCTATATAATATATTCCAGGATATATCTACATATATCTAAAAGACTTTCTTCTCCATTATACGCCGTCTATAGGCCTTTTACTATAATATTATCCAGAAACGGCAAGGCGTAGTATAGGATATATTATTCTAGGATCTTAGTAATTATCCTTATAAACTAGACGACTAAATTTATACCTTCTATAAGTACCGTTATTTGCCGTAAAAGTCCTAAAGATATTATAAAGGCCGTTAAATTCCTGCTTTCTATATTAAGCTCTAATTAGTTATAGCTAGAGAAGAAATCTATTAAAGATATAACCTTATACCTATTACGGAGTAAGTATAAGTGGCGGTAATATATAGCAAGGTAGATATTATTAAGATATATACATAAACTATATAAGGAGAGAAGGTAGGAAAATAGGAAGAAAGGGTATATATTGTGGACTTAGTTGCTTAGTTAATACGTATATAAAGCAGAATAGGATTTAAGTAGTAGTCCTGGCAGAACTTAGCAGGATTTAGTAAAACTTAGTAGAACTTAGTGGAATATAGCAGAATATAGCAGGTTACTATTAGATTGCCGCAGATTGCTATTAGATTGCTATCCTATAGTCGGTCTCTAGTTACTAAGTTAGTAAAAATAGGTAGACGTATATAAGGTGTTACGGGGATATCCTATAATAATACCCCCCCTTTAAACTTAAGCTTCTATAAGATAGGGCTATAGTAGTTCTAAGTAAAGTTTATAAAATTCTTCTATAGCTTATATAAGTCCTATAGAGTTAATAGGTTCCTCTAAGGGCTTAGTAAAGCCTCTCCATTTTATAAGATATATATATTAGCATTTCCGTTTATTATACTTAATGTTATTAATTCTTTTAATAAAGTACTCGTTCTTACTATCTATTTGGGCAGGGCGTCTAATATAGGAATAGTAGGGTAAAGGACTAGCGTGTGAAATATAGGGTAGATTTTAACTATATTAGGGAGCTTTAGTTAGTAGGCGTAGAAGGAAATAACCTTATTAACCTTATAAGGGCTAGCGTTCTTCTAATTAAGTTTCTTAGCAGGTTATTTTATATTTAAATTCCTTATATCTAGCTAGATAAAGTTACTAGTTTAATAAGCTAGTACTAGGGTTCGTTTCTTATTCGCTCCGGCTTTATAGATAGATTAAGCCTATATTATTTCATTAGTAAGGAACTATTATAGTTCCTCCATCTTCTTTATAAATTTATTTACTTCTATAACTTATAAGGTATAATAAGCAGGGCAAGGAATATTACTAAAGGGTTTTAAACATATTTATAGATGCTAGCCGTAGTTAGCTAGGAATAGGGAGACCTTTATAGTTTCTAAGACGAAATTATTTATAGTAAACTTGGTAAATATAAGCTAGTTAATCTAGCTATTTTATAAGTATAATGTATATATCTAAATATAATATTTTATTATAGCATTTATACGTTCTATTTAACTATCCGTTTCTAGGTAATATACCGTAAATAATAGTACTTTAATGCAGAGTTAAAGAGTTAGTTTTTTCTAAAATATAGACACAAACTAGCTACCTCTATTAGAGATAATAGTTTTAGGGAGTCTATAGAGTTTCTATATATAATTTAGGAATAGTTAGGCAATAGTAGGTATTAATATATTAGGGTAGGCAATTAAGTGTCTTATCTTAAATAGTTGGTCTATAACTACTATAATATTTATACAGCCCTTACTTACGTGGAGGTCAACAATAAAGTTAATTAGGATGTCCTTCTATCTTCGGTCTAGAATAGGTAGTAGCTTTAAAAGGCCGTTATACGTCTTCTATAAAGCTTTAGCTCGTTAGTAAATATAGTAGCTAGAGATATACCTTTATATTATATTGTGTATATTTAGCCAGTAATACTTCTATTAGAGTAGCTGTTACGGCTTATATAAATGCCTCTAAACCAAAGCTTGTAGAATGCTATATTACGAAGATACTAAGCTAAGGGGAAGAGAAGAGGTATATATAGGAGGTAGAGACGTAATATATGCGCGCTAGGACGCCAAGTCCTTAGCCGAACCCCTAACTAGGCTCCCTATCTAGGTTACGCGTTATAGTGCCGTAATATTACCCCCCTCTTTAAAAAAAAAGCCTGCCCTTAGGCTTTATTAGAAACGAAGTAAAACTAAAGAAAAGGAGATATAAGTACGTTTAGACTAAGTATAAGGCGACTATAGGTTACATAGAAGCGCTAGAGTAGAAAGGGTAACCACTAAAACTCTTGGCAAGGATCTGGCTAATTAGAAAACTTTAACTGGCGGTTAAAGTTCCTAGATATTTAAAGGCCTTACGTAACGCGCAAATCTATATAGCTTTATATTATAGTAGGCTTTATTCCTTGCTTATATTAGGGCCTTAGGGCGTTCTTATCTCTATACTCTTTTGGTAACTTATTATCTTTATTATACTAATATTTTATCTACTTGTCTAGATACTTTAGGGGTCCGGGTAAGTTAGGGTATTAATTATAGAACTTTTTAAGCTTCTAGGGGCAGCCTATAAAGTTCTAAGTAGGGTACTAGGTTAGGTCTAGGTTATAGCCCTTCTATTAGATATAGTATTTTAGCGTTTCTTATACTAGCTTATAAGCTAGTATTTCTTTAACTTCCTATTTATTGTTGCTATTAACTTAAATTAGTAGGGGAGGCTTATTCTTCTACCTAGGCAATAGATTACTTATAGCTTTCCGTAGCTTATTTGGCGAGAAAATAGGGTAAACTCTAATTAAATCTGGGAGCTTTACCTTATATAAGTTGCCTATCTTTTTAAAAACCTTATATAGTCCTGCTATTTAGTAGTCTAGCTTATAGCTAGGCCGTTCCATCTTCTAATTCTTTATTATAACCTAGACTATATTACCTAGGGCAAAGTTAGGTTCTTAATAGTGCTTATTCGCCTGCTATTCTATTAACCTTTAGGCTTTTTTTAAGTTCTTATAGGCTACCGTCTGGGCTTCTTTTAAGCGTTTAGCGTACTACTAGGCCTTACTATAGGATAGTTTCTTATGTATAGTTTAGGGTTTTTCTGGGTTTTTCTAGTTAAAGCTTATATAGGGTAAGTAGCCTATTTCTAGCTAAATAGGGGTAAACCCTGTAGAGTTATAGGGTAGGGTTGCTTAGGTATAGTCTATTAGGGGGAGTAGCTTAGACTAGTTATCCTAGAAGTAGTTAATAAAGGGCTAAAGTCTCTAGTCTAAATACTAATTTATAATCTCCGTCTAACTGTCTATATAAGGGTAGTACGCTATAGAGAGCTTTAACTTAATACCTAGGATCTGGGTAAACTTGTTTTAGAAAGCTAATATAAACTACGGCCTATAATTAGATATAATAGTATCTAGCGGTCTGTAAATTTGGTAGACGTAGTAAATATATAGCTAGGCCGCCTCTTTAGCATTAATATTCTTATAGCAGGGGATTAAGAATAGGCGCTTGCTAAAGCGGTCTACTAGGATTATAACTATATTATATCCGTTACGGTCTATAGGTAGTTTATAAAAGTCTATAGAGATATATTACTAGTGGCGCTCTAGCATTAGAAGCGGTTTTAGTAATCCTAGGGTCCTATCTTATAGGATTATAGCTCTTTAGTAGTTGTCGCGGTTCTATATATATTAATTAATGTCTATAGCTATCCTAGGCTAGTAGTAGCGTCTATTAATAATTTTATAGGTCTTGTTCTTACTAGGATGTGCCATAGAGACTTAATAATAGGCTTTACGAATTAGTTTAGTCCGTAGATTGTTAACGTTAGGGACTATAAGCCGCTCCTAATATAGAAGTAATCCTTCCTCTATTTTAAAATCGGGGTCTCCTTTTATAGCTTAATTGCGGAGGGCCTTTAAAGCGTTAGCTGTGCAGTTTATAGTTAGGAGGCGGTTAATTAGCCCTATTAGTTTGTTTAAGGACTCCCTTATTAGTACTAGCTCGTTCTACTAGAAGTTAAGCTCCTTAAGGATTTATAGGTTAAGCTATTTAGAATAAAGGAGCGCGCGCGTCTAGTATTAGGTCTTTAGCTTATCCTAAGGTCCTACGTCTTGTTCTCTTTAGGTTAGGGTATTAGCCTTAGAGTTTTACTTACTAAAGCGATATATAATTATAAAGAAGAATTAGGAGAGTATTTTAGCCTACTAGGCTTATTATTTAGTAAGCTGCTTTATAGTTATAAAGTACTCTAAAGCTTTATAATCCGTATATATCTTAATCTAGAAGTTTATACCTTTAAGCTCTACGCGCTATTAGGATAGTAATTAAATAATAGCTAGTATTTCTTTATTGTATATTTTATAGTTATACTTAGCCGGGTTTATTATTTTTAAGAAAAAGGTAATAGGGTACTATTTACTGTCTGGATATAGCTATAATAGAATTCCCGCTATAACTCTATTAGAAGCGTCCATTTCTAGCATTAATTTAAGGTTTAGGTTATAGTAATAAAGGATTAAAAAAGAGATAAGCTGCTTTTTTAACTCTTTAAAGGCTTCTATATAGTTACTATTAAAGATAAAAGGCGTATTTTTCCGGGTAAGTTATATAAGAGGCTTAGCCATAATTCTATAGTTATAGATAAATTAGTAGTAAAAGTTATAAAAACTAAGGAAGGACTAAATCCCTTTTATAGTATAAGGGGGTCTCTAGTTGCGGATTGCTTCTATCTTTTTAGGATTAACCTTAATTCCTTCTATAGTAACGATAAACCTAAGGTACTTTATATATTTTACCCTAAACTTATATTTCCTAATATTAACTTATAAGCCTATATTTTATAGTCTCTCTAGGACCTTTTTAATATAAACTTTATACTTAAGTTTGTTGTCTAAGTATATAAGGATGTCATCTAGGTATACCGTATAGAATTTATTAAGGTAGTTAAAAAGAACATTATTTATATACCTTTGGTATATAGCCGGCTTATTTATTAATTTAAAAGGAAGGACTTTATATTTATAGAACCTATAATGGGTATAAAACGTTATTAAATCTTTAGATATAGGGTTTATCCTAATTTAGTAGAAAGCTTGGCAGATATTAAGTTTAGTAAAAATCTTTACCTAGCTTAGACGTATAAAGGTCTTATTAACTAAAGGAATAGGATACTAATCCTTTTAAGTAATAGCGTTTAGCTTTTAATAGTTAATATAAAAATAAAGGCCTTTATTAGGCCATTTTTGTAAATAGGATAGGAGAAGTAAAAGGGGCTTAGCTTAGCTCGATAAACCCTTTATTAAGGTTATTAATTAAGTACTACTTTATTGCCTTTAGCTTATCTATTAATTATTAATAGAGGGGGCTATATTCTAGCGAGTTATTGGCTTCTAATTAAATCTTATAATTATACGTCTAATAAGGAGGTAACTTATCTAAAGCCGCTTTTAAAAATGTATTTTTGTATCCCATATAGCTAGTAAGGAGGAGGCGTTTAACTAGCTCCTTATTAGTTTCCTTAGCTAGCTCTTTTTCCCTCTTATTAATAATCTGGTTAATTTCGTATAAGCTAGTTATCAAGACCTTATTATCCTTTCTATACATATTAAAGTAGAATACTATAGCGTTAATTGCAGTAATATCTACTGCGGGGGGGTTATATAATAATAGGGGTATATAGGACTTTAGGAGCTTCTAGGGTAAAGGCGTTGCTATTACTCCTTTTAACTTCTCTTATATCTTTTAAAGGTTATCCCTTATATCCTATTAGTATATTTTCTTCTATATTAGTTAAATCTGCGTAATTTAGATATTATCTACGTTGCTATCTATCCCGCTATTATAAGTAAGGTTTTTATTAACCGTAGCACTCTAGGGGAGTATCTTTATTGGTATAAAAGAGTTCCTTTTAGCCTTATAGCGGGCATCTTCTTAAGTAAAGGCTAGGTCGCGGTCTTTAATATCCCGCTAGTAGGTAGGGTTAGTCCCCACAGTTAATGTCTTACGGTTAGTTTGGATTTCCCTAATAAAGGAGGATAATTTTAGTCTATCCTCTAGCTAGATAAATTATCTTCGTTATATATTTAGCTAAATATTAAAATAGGATATTTATTTTTAGTTAAGGATTATATTATAGGAACCTAGGTCTAGGATGTAAAAGGAGATACTATACTAGTATCGTCCGTTAAGAGTAATATACAACTTTAAAATATGGGTAACCGGCTTACCGGCTTAACTATTGTAGCCTCTTACTTAGATAGGCTTCTTTAGCCTAGTGGCTTTTATATTTAGAAACTTAGCAACGTTATTTATATAGGTAGTATTTATAAAGGCAAAGCTATTTACTCTAGTGTTAATAAGAGCGGTTATATTAACTCTATATCTATTTTAAGATACTATATATAGAACTATAAAGTATTTTTCACCTATTAACTAACTTAGATTAATCTCTTTAAAATTAACAGAGTACCTTAGGGGGGAGTCTTTACCTAGGGTTCTTTTTTTCCTAACTTATTAGACGTTTCTCCTTTCTTTATCTCCTTAATATTACCTATATCCTTTAGCTCTAGGTAAGACGAGGTAAAGTAACCCTCCTTATTGCAGTTATAGTATATAGCCAGGGTAGGGTTAATTAGGGTATTGCGATAAGTACTAGTTAAGGGTGTGGTATATAGCTAGTTAGGCAAGGCTTACTAGTATATAGTTATAACCGCTTTTAGTATAAGAGCAGTTATAGCTTATCTTCTTACCCTAGCTTCTATAGGTGTAGCTAGTAAGTTCTAATTACTATATAGTCGCTTCTGTTAATTAGGGTGGGCGTTAATCTACTTTAGTTCTAAGTCTAATAATAGGTAATAAGCTGTAAGTCTCTTATAGGTTAGTAAGTTATTTAAGGTTACAGCGATCTTTTCTTATAGCTAGATTATTAGCTTATTGTATAGGTCTAAGCGGTAGTTCTTAAGGGGAACCTAGCCTTCTCCTATAAGGTATAGGAATTAAGTCTAGAATTTAGTAAAGGGTTAGTTCAGTTTTATTATTAGGCGATTATAATTATACTAGGTATCCTGTACTTTATTTAGGTTAATATAGATAGTAGCTAGGTACTATATTATCTTATTAATAGATATAAATTAGATAGGGGACTTGTCCTTAAACTTGGCTTAAAGGTACCGCTAGGCGTCCCCTATAGTTTGACTAAAGAGGTAGAGTATTTTAGCTTCTTTAGAAAGGAAATAGTTATAGTTAATACGGCGTTTTCCTTATGCTTAAATCCTCTAATTCTTAAAGGTAGGGTCTATTCTATTAGATAGTAGTTAGGGGTTAGGGAGCTTAACGGACTTTAATTACTTTATTATTATATCCGTACTCCCTAGTATATTATATTTAGTTAAGTAGATAGGATAACTAGGACTTCTAGAAGAGGGAGCTAAGCTACTTTATAGGGCCGTAAGGCTGTCTAGGATCTCTTATAGGGTCTTCTATATGCTTTAAGCTTAGAGACGGCTAGCTTTCTAATTAGCCGTTAGGGCACAAATCTGTTTATATACGTCTATAATATTATTATTATCTTTAACTTCGGATCCTAATTAAATCTTATATTCTTCTTAGGTTCGGGCAGCTCTTTTAAATAAGCTTGCTTTAGGTACCATTGTTAGCTTTTTAGGGTTTATTGGAATTATATAGTTTGGTTTTAATTCTAGGGGTATAGGTCTAATCCTATCTAGCTCGTAGGGTAGGATATTATTAAGGCCTTCCCAGGCAGTGTAGGGTGAGCTTAGTATAATATTACGGCTTCTATAAATGCCTCTAAACCAAAGCTTGTAGAATGCTATATTACGAAGATACTAAGCTAAGGGGAAGAGAAAAGGTATATATAGGAGGTAAAGACGTAACATATGCACGTTAGGACGCCAAGTTCTTAGCCAAATCCCTAACTAGGCTCCCTGTCTAGGTTACGCGTTATAGTGCCGTAACAGTAGCTCTAGGGTTTTCCCTTAACCTAGGTACTAATAATGGCTCGCAATTCTTTATTACCGATCTTGTAATTATATTTGGTAGGGCTTAGTTATTTTAAGAAGTATACTATAAGATATAATACTCCTTCTTTATTATATTAAGATAGAATACCTTTAGTAACGTAATTAGATAAGTTAGCTTCTATAACACTTATTTATTCTAGGTTAAAGTATTAGAGTATAGGTATAGCAGTAAATATAACCTTTAGATAAGTAAAGGCCTTTTTATATTCCTTATTAAAGATAAAGGCTTTATCCTTTTAGGTTAAAGCCATAAGGGGTAAAACTAGGGTAGAAAAGTTATTAATAAACTATTGGTAAAAGTTAGTAAATTCTATAAAAGCTCTTATATCTTTAACGTTTTTAGGTTCTTACTAGTTTATAATTACTTTAATTTTCTTTAGATCTATTTATATACCATTTATAAAAATAAGCAGTTTAAGGTATAGAACTTCTATTTTATTAAACTTATATTTATCTATATTTAGTTATAAACTAGCTTTATATAGGGCTTATAAAATAAGGTTAACGTATTTCTAACATTTGGTTAGGTTATTACTATATATTAGGATATTATTAATATAAGCAGTATAGAAGATATCTAGGTAGGGATGTAGGGTGTTATTTACATAATATTAAAATGAGCTTAGAGTATTTGCAAGGCCAAATAGCGTTACTAAGTATTTAAATAATCCATACTAAGTACGAAATGCAGTAAGCTATTTATCTCCTTTTATTATATAGAGGCGGTTAAATATAGAGATAATATTAAGCTTTGTATAGTAGCAAGCCTTACTTAGTTAGTTTAGTATCTCCTATATTAATAGGATCGGATATTGGTTTTTAATAGTAATAACGTTAAGAGCTTAGTAGTCTATATAAAAGCGTAAATCGCCGCTAGGTTTCTTAATAAAGGTTATTAGTACGGCTATAGGCGACGAGCTTGCTCTAATAAATTCTTTACTTAAGTTTTTGTCTAAATACTTTTATAGCACTTAGAGTTTATTTTAAGACATTTTATATAAGGGTTTAAATCCAGGCTACTTTCCTTCTTTAAGTATAATCTTATTGTTATATAGTTAGTATTTTAGTAGCTTATTAGCTTCTTTTTATCAGAATATATTTAGACGGTAATAATACCCTACTAGTACCTTCGTAGCAGGGTTAGTATACTTCTTTAGTATTAAGGCCTTCCTAATATTAGCTATCGTAATAGCGAAGATTGTATATTTAGGTTTCTTAGCGAGTCGCGTTAGTAGGGTAGCTCTAATTATATAGATGTCTAGAGTATTAAGTTTACTTAGGTTATCTGTAGTTTCTATATAGTTTCCTATTTAGCTTTAGGTTTAGTATTAGGTACAGAGTTAGTATTAAATTTAGATTTAGGTTCTTTAAGTATTCTTTTTATTATAAGATACCAGTTTTTCTAATAAGTTTATATACTAAGCTTAAGCTTTTACTTAGTTTAGAGCGGTATAGTACTTAGTAATAACTTATAGAATTTAGTAGAATTTCTAGATTCTTAGTGGGTATTAGTAGGAGTCTTATACTAGTAGAATTCGGTAGAATTCCTAGATTAGTAGAATTAAGTAGATTATTTAGGTATGGGGTAGATATTAATAGAAATTTTAGACTAGTAGATCTTAGTAGATTTTTCAGATTTTAGTTTAGGGTCTAAGTAGTAAGTTATAAGGCACTTCCGCCTATAACAGGAGGCGGTAAATGGAAGCTTAAGGTTGTCCTAGTTAATAGTTACCTTATATAGCTTTCTCTAAGGTTATTTAAGGATTACTAGGTAACCTAGGGTGGTAATAAAAAGCCTAATTAGTTCTTTATGGTTTAGGTATTAGAGTTTTAGGTATACTATATAAGTAATTCGGCCTAAGGCTATATATTTACTATTAAATTAAAATACGTTAATATGCCGGTTAAGGGGGGTTAGGGTAAAACTATTATCTTACGCAAAGATCTTATTTATAAATTCTATACCACTAGCTCCTATATTAATTAGGACTTAAATATTAGCCTATTAATTATTCTACTAAAGATAATAGTTAATAGTTATACTATAATCCTAAGAGTTAGAGTTTGTAATATCTAAAGTATTTAACGAGATCCTAAGGCAGAGCCGTTTTAGAGAGCGACTTAACTCTAAAATAAACCTTTTAATAGTAGGCGGGAGGGGGTTCCTATAGAATATTAATTATAGCTTCGCCCTTATAAGTGGTGCTTACTAAATATAGGGCTAGAACTAGGTAAAAATTAAGAACAGTAACTAGAAGATTAATACGGTAAACAGTTACTAGTATTAGCTATTTATAAATCGTGTTTAAGTATAGGGACAGAGTAGTAGTTAGAGAGGTAAAAGTTATTTCTATATATAAAGCAGAGGCCTAGTTTAATACGTTATTCTTATTTAAAAGACCCTAGTAGGGCGTATTCTAGAGTCTTAGTGTTAATATCTATAGCGTTAAGGTGCTTAAGCTAAGATAACTTAGTAGACGTTTATAGGGCTATTATATTATATTAAGGAGCATATTTTAGTATTAGGCGTAATATATTATTATACCATTTATTAATAACGTTTACGTAGGCATTTAAGGCTCTTAGTAAGTATACGCCTATTAGAGAGGTTTTTAGTTTAGGGCTTAAGGACTTAATAAGGCTATTAATTAGTGTAGAGTTATTCTAGCAAGTTTTCTTTACGTAATAGTTAAATTTAGAGAAGTATATTAGGAAACCTTTCGTTCCTTAAGCCATATAGTTTATTTTCCTTTAAGTAGTAGTTTAGCGGTTTAGGTTACTATATATAGCTTTAAGAAGTATAACTAGGCTTTATACTAAGTTCGGCTAAAAAGGTTTAATAAGGTTAGCTACCTTTTCTCCTAGTTATCTTAGGGCGTAATAGAGTTGGTTAGCTTTAGTTAGGTAGCGGTTAATATTACTAGTTAGCTTATTTTTAAGCTAGCTTAAAATTAATTAGAGCTTTTATTATTTACTAGTAAATACTAGGGGATTTAGTAGTTATTTAGATTATTACGGTATAGTAGTTAGCTTAGGGTAAGAGACTACTATAGGTTCGGGGCTTATATTCCGCGTATTTATCTTTAGAGATAGCGTTTAGTCTTAAGGTCCTAGTATAGGTATCTTAAGGGTATAGATTTCTTCTTAAAGGTCCTTAATTAATTACCAGTACTATGCTTCTTATTTAGTTTCTTATAAATTTAAAATAGATTAGTTTTATATAAGGGCGTCTATAAAAGACTTTTATATCCCTACTAATTATTCCTAAAGTACGGATATAATGCTTGTAGCCGTTATAAAAGTTTTAGGTTTGTTTTATATATTAACGGTAATATAAGTAGTTAACGTAATATAGTATTACGAAGTAAGTATAAGCGGCGGTAATATATAGCAAGGCAGATATTATTAAGCTATATATATAAACTATATAAGGAGAGAAGGTAGAAAAATAGGAAGAAAGGGTATATATTATGGACTTAGTTGCTTAGTTAATATATACATAGAGCAGAATAGGATTTAAGTAGTAGTCCTAGTAGAACTTAGTAGAACTTAGTAAAATATAGCGGAATACGGTAGGTTGCCATTAGATTGCCGTAGATTGCCATTAGATTGCCGTCTTATAGTTAGTCTTTAATTGCTAAGTTGGTGGAAATAGGTGGATGTGTATAAGGTGTTACGGGGGTATCCCATAACAATATCTTATAAACTCCTTAAAACTTATCGGTATATAATAAAAGATTTACGTCTCTAACAGTTACTTAGTTAATATTTATCACTATATTAATTAGTTAGTACTTTTTATATTCCTTCTTACTAGTAGTGGCGGTGGTGGTAGTAGTAGCAGCAGGAGTAGGAGCAAAAGATATAGCAGCAGTAGCAGTAGCAGTAACAGTAGCAGTAGTAATAATAGTAGTAGTGGTGCTATTACTTAAGGAAGAAGATAACGACAAAGACAACAATATAAATAGCTATTATTAATATACATTACGTAATCAATTATATAAATCTATATAGTATAATTGTCATATAAAGGCTACCTAAGTTGCAACAGCGGGAGTTACTACCTCGCTACGCGAGGTGGCTGCGTTAATTCTAGTTTATTATCTTATACTATATATAATACTACGTATACAGCCTCTAGGCTATAGCGCTATAGTTCTATATATATAAATCTTTCCTAGGCAGCTTAATATATACTAGTAACTATATTCTAGTAGTTTATAAACCCCTATACTAGGGGTTTATAGCTTTTTAATAAATAAAAACTAAGTTACTAATAACTATTAAGTAATAAGAAAACGGTAGAACAGGTTATAAAAAATTAATATAGATTATAGAGCAGAAAGTAAATACCTTTTAAGACCTATTTTAAAAAGAAACCTTAAAAATAATCTCCCTTTACTATAAGGTAATTATAATTAGGGCCACATGCAACCTTATTAAAAGGTAGCGCCACATATTAAAACTTATATATACTCATCTTCCTATTAAAAACAATCGATTTTCTGACTTTTAAGACCTAATTCCTACTACCTAGCAAGCTAGAGGTGGATTCATTTACCCTTTTACCCCCTTTACTCCTAAGAATTTTTTTAAAGGGGTGGTTCTAGCTTATTAGTCGTTTACGAAATATATTAGAATCCTTAATATATAGATCCCTAAATTTTGCACCCGAACTTACGTGTAAAACCATAACATAGCCCATTTTAACGTTAAACGCGCCTTATTGTCGATATAACTCCCTACTATTAGTTAGTAAGTTAAAGCCGACGTCTTCCTACTATTTGCCCTATCTTAACGCGTTTCCTAATATTATAGTGCCTCCTATTAGCTCTGCTTGTCACGCGGATATAGTTTATCTACTTAAATTAGGCTAGCGGCTAGATACTATTATAGAACAGCTATACGTTAGTTAAGCTACTGTATATAATACCGAATGTTACCTTATATAATATAGCTAGCCTATTAGGCTTTATATACGGAAGGCTAGCTAGTTAGTAGCGTTAATAAGTACTAATAAAAAGGCTCTCCTTAAACTCCTGCTCTATATCGGCTGGAAATATCTAGATAAAATTTAGTACTAGTTCTATTATAAATGTAATTTTAATATTACTTATACTATAATCTACCATATCTTAAAAAAGGTAATTAGGTATATAGTATAGGGCTATAACTTATAGCTAAGGGAGCTTTATTATAATAATATAAGGCGGTTTCCAGTAGATATTATGGAGTTTCTTAATAAAGCTATTTTAATAAAAAGACTAGCTAGTAGACAAAAGGGCGAGCTCTAGTTAGTAAGAAGGCGTGCTACTAAGGCGATCTTTAAAGGGGCGATACTTAGAGTATCTGTCTAGCTATAATAATTAACGGCTAGGTTTGCTATTAAGCTTATAAAGGCTACTTTAAAATTAATAACTTTATTAGGTAGCTATACGGCTGCTTATTCCCTACGCTTTATAAATAATATCTAAATTAGACTATAGTAATTGTAATAGATAACCTTAAAGTTTACGTTAACGCGTAAATTCTAGTTGCTATTAAAGAGGAGGGCTATATTATTTGCTATCTACTACTGTATTTACTAGACTTTAATCTAATTAAGCTTATATAGGCTGTTTTAAAGGCGTAGATATGTCGCTGGTACCTATATACTTAAAAATTCTACTATAATTATAATAAGTTTCTTAAGCGAGCTATCCGTAAGAGTAGGTACAATTCCTTTACCTAATAGTAGTTTTAATACGCCGTAGGAGGAATATATATAGAATAGGCTAAGCTAAAGCGTTTATAGCATTAATTAGAGCAATTTAAGCGTGGTGTTAAGGTTTAAGGACTAGAGGAATTAACTATAGCGTTTAATATTACTACGGGCACTTGCTAGGAAATTGTTTAATATTAAATTACTATAGGAAACACCCCCTTTTACCTAGTTTATATATCCTTTACCTATATATAAAGCCTCCTGCTAGGTTCGTAAGGGTGTTCGCCACTATAGCGGCCTTTTACTGCCTATAGTATACTTTAAATTTATGGAGCTAGCTAGCTATATTAGTAATAAAGCCGCTAGTGGCACCTAACTCTAAAGCCCTATAAAATTTGCGTTATTTTTTATTTTTTATAGTATATAAATTATCTAAACTCTACTACTATTCTAATATAATATCCCTAAACTATTTTAGTTTCTTTTATATTATAGCGTTATATATCCTCTCTAGCTTCTAGATAAATAAACGCTAAATAATATCCGTATCCTTTTTATTAACTAATATAGGACTTAAGCGTAGGTAATTATTAACGTTATATATAGGGGTAGGAGGAGGTAATAGTGGCGAAAGGCTAATAGTAGGAGTAGTAGCTTAGATTTAAGGTTAAATAGGCAGTTAAGCAGGCGGTAGTATAGGTAGTATTTATTTTTATTTTTATTTATTTTATATCCGTTATATTATACTACGTACAATACTATATATGCAGCCTCTAGGATATAGCGCTATAGTTCTATATACATAAATCCTTCCTAGGCAGCTTAATATATACTAGTGACTATAGCCTAGTAGTTTATAAACCCCTAGACTAGGGGTTTACAGCTCCTTAGTAAAAAACTAAGTTACTAGCAACTATTAGGTAGTGAGAAAACGGTAGTAAAGAAATAATAGATCCTAACGCCTATCCCTGTCCCTTTATAATATATTTCTAGTTTTTTGCTCTTTAATATCTATTTACTAAAAGCCTAGTAAGAGTTACCTCTTTCTAAAATCCTATTTATTTATTCTTCTATAGAACCTTCTACGCTAGTACTATGTACTAGTTTAGCTGCTTTAAGAGTCTCGCAGTCTTAACTATTAGTAAAGTATTTTTCTTTACAATTAACACAAAGAGGAGTAGTATGCTTATAAGGCTTGCCTATTATTATATAGGTAAAATAGGAGTAGTCTTTAGATAGATATACAGCCGCAAAAAATCTATAGGCCCTAGTAGAGCATTTATCTCCTATATGGCCAAATTTCTAATAGCTAGTATACTGTGTTATAGGAGAGACTTCGAGGTATTTTACTACCTTAGTAGCTGTGCCTGCAATTAAAATCTCTTTTTACTTAAGGAATTTTTGTCTTTTTCCCTTATTCTTTATAGTAAACACTATAAAGCCAAATCTAGTTTATAGATTATGTCTTTTTATACTAGATAAGATCTATTTAGGTAGTCCTTATATCCTTATAGGATTAAAGGTCTTAATTTCTTCTTTTAGAAGCTTTAAGCCTCCCTCTCCTAGGAATAGTAGGGTAGGAACCCTATAGGCTATAATTTAAACCCATAGTTCTAGTTTTTATTCTCTTTAAAAGGTAAAGCAATTATATTAGATTTCCTTATAAGCGAGGCAGGGGTAGAAATACCAAAACATTAAAACGTAGACTTTTCCTAGGTTTTTCTTCTATAGAAAGTAAAAGCCTAATAAAATAGGGGGTGTAGGTATTTTTCTATATCTCCTTTAGTTAGATTTTCTTTAGTAAGAGAAGGATTGCCTTTTTAGGCTTTTCTGCTAGTAAAAGCCTAACAAGTCCTTTTTCTAGTATTTTTTTCTACTTCTAATACAGAAGAAAATAACTATTATAGTCTTTTTACCTAGTTTTTCTACTACGTTTTAGTCTAATTTCCCCAGAAACCCTCTAGTAGGGTTAGTAAGGAAAAAGGATATAGAAGGATAGTAAAAACTAGAAAGGCTTTTACCTAGTTTTTTTACCTCTATAATAGGAGATAAGAGACCTAAGGAGGTTATTATTGTTACGGGACACCCCCGTGACACCTTACACACATCTACCTGTTTCCACTAACTTAGCAATTAGAGACTAACCGCGAAATAGTAATCTAACGGCAATCTAATGGCAATCTAACGGCAATCTACGGCATTCTGCCATATTCTACTAAGTTCCACTAAATTTTACTAAGTTCTGCTAGGACCATAACCTAAACCCTATTCTGCCTATATACGTATTAACTAAGTAACCAAGTCAATAATATATACCCTCTCTTTCCGTTTTCCTACCTTCTTTTCTTATATAACGTCTTAACCTCCTTATACAGTTTATGTATATAGCTTAATAATATCTACCTTGCTATATATTATTATCGCTTATATTTACTCCGTAACACTACATTGCGTTAACTACCTACACTACTATTAATATACAGAATGAACCCGAAGCCCCTATAACGGCCGCCAGTATTATATCCGCACTCTAAAAATAACTAGTAGGGATATAGAAGTCTTTTATAAACGCCCTTAAATAAAACCAAGCCACTTTAAATTAATAATAAGCCAAATAAGAAGCACGATACTAGCAATTAATTAAGGACCTCTAAGAAGAAGTCCGCGCCCTTAAGATGCCTACGCTAAAACCTTAAGACTAAACGCTATTTCTAGAGATAAATACGCGGAACGCGAGCCCCGAACCTATAGTAGCCACTTACCCTAAGCTAACTACTATACTAAAACAATCCAAATAACTACTAAATTCCCTGGTATTTACTAGTAAATAATAAGAGCTCTAATTATTTCTAAGCTAATTTAAAAATAAGCTAACTAGTAACGCTAACTATTACCTAACTAAAGCTAACCGACTCTGTTACGCCCTAAGTTAACTAAAAGGAGATATAGCTAACCTTATTAAACCGCTTTAGCTAAACTTAGTATAAAGCCTAGTTATACTTCTTAAAGCTATATATAGTGACCTAAACCGCTAAGCTACTGCTTAAAGAAAGATAAACTATATAACTTAAGGGACGAAAAGTTTCCTAGTATACTTCTCTGAATTTAACCGTTATATAAAGGAAATAGGCTAGAATAACTCTACACTAATTAACAGCCTCGTTAAATCCCTAAGCCCTGAACTAAAAACATCCCTAATAGGCGTAGACTTACTAGGAGCCCTTAATGCCTACGTAAACGTTATTAATAAACGATATAATGATATACTATGCCTAACACCGAAACCCACTCTATAATATAATACGGCAACCCCGTAAACGTTTATTAAGTTATTATCTTAGCCTAAGCACCCTAACGCTATAGATATTGACACTAGGACCCTAGGGTACGCCCCACTAGGGTCCTCTAAATAAGAACGACGTATTAAGCTAGGCCTCTACTTTAAATATAGAAGTAGCTCTTACCTCTCTAACTACTACTTTGTCCCTATACTTAAACACAAATTACAAATAGCTAACACTAGCAGCCGTTTACCGTATTAATCTTCCGGTTACCGTCCCTAATCTTTACCTAGTTCTAGCCCTATATCTAGTAAGCACTATTTATAAGGATAAAGCTATAGCTAACGTCCTATAAGAACCCTACCCTAATTACCTTTAAAAGGAAAGTCCTGGAGCTAAGTCGCTCTTTAGGACGGCTCTATTATAGGATCTTATTAAACGCATTTAATATTACAAACTCCAACTCTTAGGACCGTAGTATAACTATTAACTGCTGTCTTCGGCAGAATAGTTAATAGGTTAACGCTTAAATCCTAATTAATATAGGAGCTAGCGGTATAGGATTTATTAACAAGATCTTTGCGTAAGATAATAGTTTTACCCTAACCCCTTTTAACCGGCATATTAATATATTTATATTTAACGGCAAACGCATTATCTTAGGCTGTATCACCCATATAGTATTCCTAAAACTCCAATACCTAAACTATAAAGAATTAATTAAACTTTTTGTTACCACTCTGGGTTACTTAGTAATCCTTAAATAACCCTAAATAAAGCTATATAAGGTAACTATTAACTAGGACAACCTTAAGCTTCTATTTACTACCTCCTATTATAAGTAGAAGTGCCTTACTACTTACTACTTAGACCTAGAACTAAAATCTAAAAAATCTACCATAATCCACTAGTTTAAAATTTCTATAACTGTCTACCCCATACCTAAAGAATCCACTAGATTCCACCAACCTAGGAATTCCACTAAATTCCACTAATGTAAGATTTCCACCAATGCCCACTCTACGCCTAAGAATTCTACCGACATACACTAAGGATCCAAAAACTCCACTAAATTCCATAAGTTAGTACTAAGCACTACACCGCCCCGAGCCAAGTAAAAGCTTAAGCTCTATACACGAAAATACCAGAAGGACTAGTATTCCACTATAAAAAGGATTTTTAAAGAACCTAAACCTAAATCTAATACTAACTTCGTACCTAATACTAAACCTAAACCTAAATAAGAAACTATGGATAATCTAAGCAAGCTCGGCACCCTAGATATCCGTATAATTGGAGCTACCCCACTAGCGCAACTTGCTAAGAAACCTAAGCATATAATCTTCGCTGTTACAATAGCCGATATTAAGAAGGCCTTAGTACTAAAGAAGCATACTAACCCTGCCACGAAGGTACTAATAGAGTATCATCATCGCCTAGATGTATTTTTATAAAAGGAAGCCGATAAGCTACTAGAACACCGACTATATAACCATAAAATTATACTTAAAGAAGGAAAGCAGCCTAGATTTAGACCCTTATACGGGATGTCCTAAAATAAACTCTAAGTGCTACGAAAGTATTTAGATAAGAACCTAAATAAAGAATTTATTAGAGCAAGCTCGTTGCCTATAGCCGTATTAGTGATCTTCATTAAGAAACCTAGTAGTGGTTTGCGCTTCTATATAGACTACTAAGCTCTTAACGCCATTACCGTTAAGAATTAATATCCAATCCTGTTAATATAAGAGACGCTAAACTAACTAAGTAAGGCTCGTTACTACACAAAGCTTAATATTATCTCTATATTTAACCGTCTCCGTATTATAAAAGGGGATAAATAGCTTACTACATTTCGTACCCGATATAGACTATTTAAGTACTTAGTAATACCCTTCGGCCTTATAAACGCTCCAAGCTTATTTTAACACTATATAAACAACACCCTGCGCCCCTACCTAGATATCTTCTGTACTGCTTATATTAATAACATCCTAATATATAATAATAACCTAACCGAATATCGGAAATATGTTAACCTTATTTTATAAGCCCTATACGGAGCTAGTTTATAATTAGATGTAGATAAATACGAGTTCTATAAAACGGAAGTCCTATACCTTAGACTCCTTATTTCTATAAATGGTATATAAATAGACCTAAAGAAAGTTAAAGTAATTATAAACTAGTAAGAACCCAAGAACGTTAAGGACGTAAGAGCCTTTATAGGATTTGCTAATTTCTACTAATGGTTTATTAATAACTTCTCCGCCCTAGTTTTACCCTTTATAGCTCTAACCCAAAAGGACAAAGTCTTTATCTTTAATAAGGAATGTAAGAAGGCCTTTACCTACCTAAAGGTTATATTTACTACTGCGCCTATACTCTAATACTTTAACCTGAACCGAATAAGTATTATAGAAACCGACTTATCTAACTACGTTACTAGAGGCATCCTATCTTAATATAATAAGGATAGAGTATTGCACCCTATAGTATACTTCTTAAAATGACTAAGCCTAGCCGAATATAACTACAAGATCTACGATAAGGAATTGTTAGCTATTATTAGATATTTTAAATAATAGCGACCTAAACTAGAAGGCGCTAGATTTCTAATTAAGGTCCTTAGCGACTATAAAAACCTATAGTACTTTACAACCATAAAACAGCTAAGTTATTATTAGGCCCGATAGTTAGAATATCTATCTCGTTTTTAATTCTTAATTACGTACCACCTAGGCGTCTAAGGCTAGAAGCCTAATGCCCTAACCTAACGCTCGCAAGACGCGCTAGCCCTAGAAGAAGCGCGCTCTTACCAAAATTAGACCCTGCTTCGCCCTAAACTATTTAACCCTCCTACTAAAGATCTTATAGTACACGTCCTTAAAATAACTAATTAATTAATTAAATAGATTATAGTTAACAAATACCTAAATAATAAGTTTATTTAAGAGACGCTTAAGCTAATACAAGATAGCATTAGACGCTTTAAAAAGATTTCTTTAAGTAAATACAAAGTCCGCGGAAACCGCTTATACTATTAAAACCGTCTAGTTGTCCCTAATTACGATAAGCTTAAACTTAAACTCCTTAAATATATACACAATCTACCTGTCGCCGGCCACCCAGGCTAAGGAAAAACCCTAAAATTACTCTAACGGGAGTATTATTAGCTAAATATATATAATATAACACAAAGGTACATCTCTAGCTGCCATACCTACCAATAAGCTAAAGCCTTGCATAAGACGTATAACGGTCTTTTAAAGCCGCTACCTGTTCCGGACCAAAGATAGAAGGATATCTTAATTAATTTTATCGTTAACCTTTCTAAGAGTAAAGGCTGTATAAACATTATAGTAGTTATAGACCGGCTATCTAAAATAAGATACTTAATCGCCTACCCTAATATGTTAATACCTACCGTTACCTAACTATTTCTAAATTACGTATAGAAACTCCACAGACTCCCCGAAACGATTATCTCTAATAAAGGCAGCTAGTTTATCTCGGCATTCTGGAAAAAACTAACTACTTAACTCCGCATTAAAGCACTATTATCTACTACGTATTACCTAGAAACAGATAGCTAAATAGAACGCATAAATACTATAATAGAACAGTATATTTAGATATACACGTCATATTTACAGGATAACTGGATTAACTAGCTCATATTTGCTAAGTTTACTATAAATAACTCCGTCTCGGAAACTATAAAAGTCTCCCCATTCCTAGCTAATTACGGCTAGCACCCACGAATGGGTTTTAAACTCTTCAGTAATGTTTCTTACCCCGCTTATTACGCCTTATAAATTATAGAAGTAAATAAATTTATAAAGAAGATAGAGGAACTATAACAGTTCCTTACTAATAAGATAATATAGGCTTAATCTATTTATAAAGCCGCAGTAAATAAGAAACGAACCCTAGCACCAGCCTACTAAATTAGTAATTTCGTTTAGCTAGACATAAGAAATCTAAACACAAAACGACCTATTAAGAAACTTAATTAGAAGAATGCTGGCCCTTATAAGGTCGAAAAGGTTATCTCTCTTTATGCCTACTAACTAAAGCTCCCTAATACGGTTAAAATCTACCCCGTATTCTATACGTCGGTTCTCCACCCTATTGCCCCTATATTAGACGCCCTACCTAAACAGATATAAGACCCTCCCCCACCAGTTAAAGTGGATGGTGAGAATAAGTACTTTATTAAAAGAATTAATAATATTAAGTATAATAAATAGAAACACTAATATATATATCTTATAAAATGGAGAGGCTTTACTAAGTCCTTATAGGAACCTATTAACTCTATAGGACTTATATAAGCCGCAGAAGACTTTTATAAACTCCACCTAAAACTACTACAGCCCTATCTTGCAAAAGCTTAAGTTTAAAGGGGGGGTACTATTACAGGACACCCCCGTAATACCTTGCACACATCTACCTATTTCTACTAACTTAGCAATTAGAGACCAACCGCGAAATAGCAATTTAACGGCAATCTAATAGCAATCTAATAGCAATCTATGGCATTCTGCCATATTTTACTAAGTTCTACTAAATTCTGCCAAGTTCTACTAGGATTACGACCTAAACCCTATTCTGCCTATATACGTGTTAACTAAGCAATTAAGTTAACGATATATGCCCTCTCTTCCCGTTTTCCTACCTTCTTTCCTTACGCAACGTCTTAACCTCCTTATACAGTTCATGTATATAGCTTAATAATATCTACCTTGCTATATATTATCGTCGCTTATATTTACTTCGTGACAATTATCTACTATAAAAACTAGAAACCCCCCTATAAGATAATAAGGCCTACTAGGCCTAAATAAAGGCCTTTAATAGGTAATAATATAGAGACAAGTAATAACAAACACTCTTTTACCTATTCTTTTAGGTATAAGCTAAGCGGTATAAAGCTAGAAACTCTTTAAACCAGATTATAGGCTCTATAAGAACGGCCTATAGTGCCCTAGTATAGTCTATAACTCCTATACCCCTAACTATTTAGCCCACCGCTAATCTAATAGCTAGTTATATAGTTGGTCCTACTATGGGCCTGGTATATACTTAGCCTATATATAGTAACCCCTATAAATAAGCCCTTAGTAATTAAAGAGCTTACTTTTTATATAGCTAAAAAGACTACTATATAAAGAACTGCTTAATAGCAGTAAGAATAAATAAGGTCCTGTTAATTTAGAAAAATAGTTAAAATTAGAAAAAAGGAACCCTAGAGGAAGACTGCTCTTTAGGGTCAAAAGGGATTAATATATTATATATTAATCTAGGTTAGCTAGTTAGTAAAAGAAGCTATACTATCCCTTATACTTTATTCCGTAATAGATATTAAGTTTTAACCTTTACTTTAGCTAAGTTAGGAGTAAATACCTTTACCTTAATTAATATAAAGTGCGTTATAAAACTAGCTAACTTTTTAAATATATATTTAGAAGAACTGCGTAAGCTAATTTCTATTTATAGGTATAACGGACGGATAAAACTACCTCTTATAACTATCTTATAGATCTATCTCCATATTAATAGATAATAGTAGTATAATGTCCCTGTTTGTATCAATTTAATAATATAAGTAAGTTAAAAAATTTTTATATCCGTTGTATTATACTACGTACAATACTGCGCATGCAGTCTCTAGGCTATAGCGCTATAGTTCTATATATATAAATCCCTTTAGGCAGCTTAATATATACTAGTAGCTATATCCTAATAGTTTATAAACCTCTAAGTAAGGGTTTACCGCTCCCTAGTAGAGTACTAGGTTGCTAATAACTAATAGGTGGTTAAAATACAGTAGAAAAGACTATAAGAAATTACGAAATTACGAAACCCTAACGCCTACCCCTATCCTATTTATGCCTTATTCCTATTCTTTTTCTCTCTAATATCTATTTACTAGAAGCCTAGTAGGAGTTACCTCCCTCTAAGGATCCTACTGTTATTAGCCACTTTCTAGTAGCTATTTCTGTCCTATCTAGAAATAGAAAAAGCGCCTCTCTTCCTTTCCTTGTACAAAATAGTTTCTTTAAAGAGAGAGAAGATCCTAGTTGTCTTTGCATCTCTTTTCTCTCCCCTCTATATAGATTACAGTCTAATAATAGGTGCTTAGGGGTTTGTATAGCTCTATATTCCTTAAAGCATTTACCTTCTTTATCCTTTCCTATTGTCTTAAAGAATGATTTAAAGTAGCCTTTTCCTATCTTTAGCTAAAAGAAAGCCAATTGTGACTTTTTAGGATATTTATCCTTAGGGGCTTTAAGAGAAAAGGAATAGCTTCCTTTACAGATCCTAGTATAGTGTTTTCCTTTATTTTTGTTCAGTTGCCAATTGCTTTTCCACTATTCTAGTATCTTTTCTCTTGCTACTCTCTCTATATAGGCCAAAGAGGTATAAAAAGACTGTATTTTTCTTCTAGAAAGGCCCTTTTTAGCTAGCTTATCTACTATCTCATTTCTATAAATCCCTAGGTAGCTAGGAACCTAGTAAAAGTTAATAGAGACGTTCCTGCTAGCTAGGTAGGAGCAACTTTACGTAATTTTAAAGACTAGTTATTGTCCCCCTGTAAGAGAATTAAGCTATAATCTTTTAATAGCCGCTTGGCTATCTATAAAGATATAGACCTGTTTCTCTTCTAGTCTTTATTACTTTAGGTATTTTAGGGCCCTATAGACTGCATAGAGTTCTATATTTATAATTTCCATATAGGGTTTTAGATTCCAATTTGTTATATATTTAATCCTATTTCTCTCTCCTATTTTACATATAGCCGCTATATTAGATTTATTGTCTTTAGAGCTATCTATGTAGTATATATCTACTAAGTCCCATTCTAGAGCCTCTTATAGGTCTTCTACTAGTCTTAGATATTCTTGTGTAACTTCCTCCTTACTACCTCTAAAGATAGAAAAGGATGCGGAAATAGGAGGAGACCACGGTTTTTTGCCATTTTAGAGAAGTTTTCTCTATTTTCCAATTTTGAACTAGCTGCTGAACTCTAAAGACTAGAGATAGTACCTGTATTTTTAGCTGTAAAGTAAGTTATATCTAGGGGCACGAAATACGTATAGTATCGTATACTCTTTTAAATAGTAGTAACTATCGATTTTATTAAGGTAGACTACGTAGTCTATATACTGACGCGCCTCCCCCCTAATTAGTTAGCACTTTATAAATAAGTAGTTGGTGCACTAAACGCATAACGACGCGTTTAGTATACTACGTGCTATAATTATATACTGACGGCACTTAAAAATAGACCCACTTATATATAGCCCCTGTAATTACTTTAATAGAATTGTAGAACATAAAAGAAATACATAGGAAATCCCTCCTAAGGTGCCTTCTAGGCTGCCTTCTAAACGGTGCTCTAAGCTAGCCATAAGTCCTATTTACGGTCCGTAAAATACACCGTACGGCCTTCTAACGGACCGTAAATAAACTGTAAGTGCTCCGTTAGTCTCGTTCCACCCATTTTATAACCTTTAGATTAAGCTCATTTATGTTAATTAGGGTTTTAAAAGCTTGGCACAGCTTTGCCTTAGTTATAGCGTCTGCTAGGTTATCTTTACTACTAATCCGTTTAACCTCCGTAATCTTACGTTGTTTATAGGCCTAATATAAGCACATTAGGTTAACTATAAGCCTCTTCTTTTATGTCGTACCTAGTTTGACTAGGCAGTTGTAGAGGGACTTTAAATCAGTATATAAAACTAGGGGTAACTGCTCCAATTATAGAATCTTCTAAATTATTAATTTGATTGCGGCTGCTATATTAAAGCTATAAGCTAGTGTATATAGTTTAGAAGCTAGTACACTGCGGGTTACTTATTTGCATTTAATTAAAGACTAATATAATATATTTACGTCCTAATTATAGTCCGTAAGTACAATTATAAAGCTAATTTATAATAATAGGTCTCTATTATTAGCGGAGGAGGTATTTATAAATACTAGTACACTAAGGGAATTTAGGTCTAGTGGTACAAAAGTAAGTCCTCTTATTATATTGTTAATTTGCCACTAAATACGCTTATTAAACTGCTTAATATTTTCCTCTTATAGATCTATTACCTAGGCTATAAAGGATAAATTATAGGCGGATTTGGGTCAACAGACTATAGTAATATAGGCGCCTCTTATATGCTATATAACGTATTAGTCCTTTATATTTACGGTTTTATAAGTCTCTCTATAGGAACTGGTAAGGTCTATAGGCTTTACTATAATAAGCCTTAGGTTTTAAGCTTAGCATTCCTAAGTTAGCTAAATTAAGTTACCCTTTTATATAATTAAACCTCTATTAAACTTAATTAGAGTCTACTTAGTTAACTACTCTTGCGGCTTTATTAGGAACTTAGCGTCTTATAATTCGGTCTTTTTAGCATCCATAAAAGTCTAGTCCACTAAAAAGAGGGTATTATCTATTTAGAGTCTAATAATACTAAGGCCGTTTAATAGGGTATATAGGAGGTAGGGGTTATAGGTTAACTATTCCATCCTAAGTTTATAGACGTAATATTAGTAATACGTCTTAAACTAGTGGTTTATTTTTATTTTTATTTTTTTTATATCCGTTATATTATACTACGTATAATACTATGCATGCAACCTCTAGGCTATGGCGCTATAGTTCTATATACATAAATCCTTTCTAGGCAGCTTAATATATACTAGTAGCTATGTCCTAGTAGTTTATAAATCCCTAAACTGGGGATTTACAGCTTTCTAGTAAAATACTAGGTTGCTAACAACTATTAGGTAGTAAGAAAACAATAGGAAAATAGTAGAAAAAATTATAAAAAATTATAAATAATCCTAACGGCTGTTCCTGTCCTTTTTATAGTTTATTTCTATTCTTTTGCTTTCTATAGTCTATCTACTAGGACTTTAGTAGGAGTTGCCTCCTTCTAAAGATCCTTCTGCTCTTAGCCACTTCCCAGAAGCTATTTTTGTCCTACTTAAGAATAGAAAAAGCGCCCTTCTTCCTTTCTTTGTATAAAAAAGCTTCTCTAAAGAGAGAGAAGAGCCTATTTATCTTTGCATTTTTTTTCTATCTTCCTAATATAGTCTGCATTCTAGTAAGAGGTATATAGGGGTTTATACTACGGTATAGTCCTTAAAGCATCTACCTTCTTTATCCTTCCCTATTGTTTTAGAGAAGGATTCAAAGAAGCCTTTTCCTAGTTTTAGTTAAAAGAAAGCTAATTGTAGCTTTTTAGGATATTTATCCTTAGTAGCTTTAAAAGAAAAAGGGTAGTTTCCTTTACAGATTTTAGTATAGTGTTTTCCTTTACTTTTATTCTGTTGCTAATTATTTTTCTACTATTCTAGTATCTTTTCTCTTGCTCGTTTCCCTAGGTAGGCTAAAGAAGAATAAGAAGATTTTATTTTTCTTCTAGAGAGGCCCTTTTTAGCTAGTTTATCTGCTATTTTATTTCTGTAGATTTCTAGGTGGCTAGGGACCTAATAAAAGTTAATAGAGATATTCCTGCTAGCTAGATAGGAACAGCTTTACGTAATTTTAAAAACTAGTTCTTACCCTCCTATAAGAGAATTAAGCTATAATCTCTTAGTAGCCGCTTCGCTATCTATAAAGATATAAACTTGTTTCTCTTCTAGTCTTTATTATTTTAGGTATTCTAGGGCCCTATAAACTGCATAAAGCTCTACGTTTATAATTTCCATATAGGGCCCTAGATTCCAGTTTGTTGCATATTTAATCCTATTTCTCTCTTCTATTTTGCATACGGCTGCTATATTTAATTTATTATCTTTAGAGCCATCTATATAGTATATATCTACTAAGTCCCACTTTAGGGATTCTTTTAGATTTTCTACTAGTCTTAGATATCCTTGTGCAGCTTCTTCTTTACTACCCTTAGAGATAGAAAAGAAAGCGGGAATAAAAGGAGACCACGGTTTTTACTAGTTTAGAGAGACTCTCTCTATATTCCAATTTTGGATTAGCTTCTAAACTCTAGTGGTTAGAGATAGTAGCTATATTTTTAGCTATAAGAGGTGCTTTATAGTAGAGTTTTTAGGGCTAGAATTAGAGCTAGAACTAGCTGCTAGTTCGTCCCTATCTTTATTAACCTCTTCTATATAGGCCTTTTTAATTACGTAATTTTTCTTGAATTTTAGGATTCTTAATGCGTAGTTATTGCAAAGCTTTTCAAATCTAATTCTAGGGGGAGGAGTAGAAGCTTTAATCTCTATAGCTTGGCTTAGAGATCCTTTAAACGCTCCTAAAACTAGTTTTAGGGCCTCATTTTATAGAGATTGGTACCTAGCTAGTAGGTAGTCTCTAGATTTGCTTTTCTACCAGCATTATACTCCGTAGTCTGCTATAGTAGTAACGCAGGCTATATAGAGCTATTAAAGGGCTTATAGGGATAGACCTCTTTATATATTGCCTAGTCTTCTAATTAAATAGAAGGCTGCTTTTGCTTTAGAGATTTTTATTTCCACATATTGTTTAAAAGTAAGCTTAGAGTCTAGGAATACTCCTAACTACCTAACTAGGGGTTTAGGGGATATTTCCACGTCTCCTAACTTTAGCCCTTCCTCTATAGTAGTACGCTTATTATAGAAGTGTATAAGCTTTATTTTGCCAATATTAAAGCTAATAGCGGCTTCCTTAGCTTTAGATATTAGCTC